>Ga0209125_1000058_pt1 | contig 184584 bp, 187 predicted proteins | sample BarGraIncub1131A_FD_184503 | JGI IMG/M metagenome (GOLD analysis project Ga0209125, IMG submission 184503) | Arctic peat soil microbial communities from Barrow, Alaska - Barrow Graham LP Incubations 11-31A (SPAdes) (version 2) | ecosystem: Environmental > Terrestrial > Soil > Wetlands > Peat... | reverse complement strand
ATTTAAACTTCCGAATGTTGATTTGGATCCATATATTATGATTCCATCCCATAAATGTGCGGTCACGAAAAATTCCGCTGATCCAGATATCACAATGAACGAGATGGTTGAATTGTGGCAGGATCGATTCAGTATTGTTCGCTCGCATGAAAATTTCCTGGACATAATGGCTCATGATGTCAGTAAGTCGACCGGTATTCAATCACTGTTTGAAGGTTTACAACTTGATTATTCGGAAGTAGCAGCGATCGGTGATGCTGAGAATGATCGATGGATGTTGATGCATGCGGGATTGTCTGCTTGTGTTGCTAATGGGTCGGATTCGATCAAGAAGTTGGTCGATCGAACTGTGGCCTCAGCAGCTGACGGCGGAGTTGCCGAATTTGCATATGATATTATTGAAATGAACAAAAAAAGGTAATGCGGAATTCGCATTACCTTTACTTTTTGACTATTATTCGGCAGCGTCCGTATCAATAAACGGACGATTGGAAATCTCTTCTAAAATTTCAGCATGTTTCTTTTCGGTAAAATCAAAGAAGAACATCGGAATAATACTCAATACACAAGCGATCGCCGGGAAGATCGAGAGTAAGGAGAAGATTCCTTGCAGTGCAGAAGCTGATTGCGAGGCATTATTGACATAACCGACAAAACTGAGAACAACACCGATCCAGAACAAGCCGAAAGCAGATTGTAATTTAGTGGTAAACGTATGCATCGAGAAGCATAAGCCCTCGGTACGTTTATTCGTTTTCCATTGCAGATAATCAACGGAATCACCGACTAAAGCATAAGTGATGACATCGTTCATTCCAAGGGACATACCGACTAAGAATAGCATAATGAATGTTAGTGTCATGTTTCCGTAACCAATAAAGAACATGATCAGATGTACGACTCCTCCCAATGCCAAACTTGCGATGTACATCGTTTTCTTGGAAAAACGTTTTGTGAAGAAGGGAGTAATCATCATGGCAACGATCATGGATGCAATCAAGATGCCGCCTAACAGTGAGAAATAACCTTCGTTTCCTAAATTATATTTCGCAAAATAGGTACCTGCAGTTCCGATCACCATCCGGAATGCGCCTAAGAATCTTGAAAGCTGCAAGATGATCAACGGTTTATTATGAATGATCATGTTGATGTTTTCTTTGAATGTAGAAGGTTTACTCTTATCGATGACACGTTCTTTTGTACCCAGAGATGCAAAGTAGAACAAACCGCCGCCGACCGTCGACATCAGTACCGCCGCCCAGAAGTAGCCGTTGGCGCCACTTCCCATCGATGCAATCATGATCGGCGGTAATACGATTGAAATCGCCATACCTAAATTGCAGAAAATACGCGAATAGGTTACCAGACTCAAACGTTCTTTGGGATTGTGAGTAATCGCCGCTGAAAGCCCCCAATATGGAATATCAGAAACCGTAAACACCATGTCCCACATAATGTAAGTCACATAAGCGTAAAGTAACCGCATTCCGTAACTGAGTTGCGGAGCAACAAAACACAAAATCGTGAATACCGCCATCGGAATCGGTATAGCAAATAGATATGGGCGAAGTTTTCCTTTGGAGGAACGCGTGTTGTCGACGATCGATCCCATGATCGGATCATTGACAGCATCCCAGACACGTGCCACCAGCAATAAGGTACCGACAGCCGCCGGCAAAAGCTTCAAAACATCTGTATAGAAGATCATAATATAGGTAACTGTAAAATTGTAGATCATATTCTGACCCATACCGGCAAAACTGAAATACAGTTTTTCCTTTAAAGGCAACTTCTCATCATTTACCATAAATTTCCCTCCGTCATTACTTTCAGTATAATCGTTTTAGACCCTTGTGGCAAAGTGTTTCTGAGGCTCTTATGGCAATCTGCCGCAATCTTGTTATAATGAAATCAAGAGGTGATCGGATCATGGAAAAGATTCAATTAAATCGGTTTACATGGGAAGATAAAGCAGCTCTGCTGAGCGGTCAAAACGCGTGGGAAACGCATCGCATTCAACGGTTGAACATCAACAGTGCTTGGATGTCCGACGGTCCGCACGGCTTGCGAAAAGAAGTAATAATCCAAGGCCAAAAAACAGTAAGCACAGTCCCTTCGACTTGTTTTCCTTGTGCTGTAACATTAGGCAGCAGTTTCGATGATGAACTTCTCTTTGAAGTCGGTGAAGCAATTGGGAAAGAAGCCGGTTTAAATGCGGTGTCACTTGTTTTGGGACCGGGTGTCAATATCAAGCGCAATCCGCTTTGCGGACGCAATTTTGAATATTACAGTGAAGATCCGCTTGTTGCCGGTAGAAGCGGTGCAGCATTTATCAAAGGAGTTCAATCTACTTCAGTCGGTGCTTGTCTGAAACATTTTGCGTGTAACAATCAAGAAAAAAACAGATTGACAGTGAATTCCGTGGTGGATGAACGAGCACTTCACGAACTGTATCTTAAACCGTTTGAATGGGCAGTGAAAAATGCCCATCCCGAAGCCGTCATGAGTTCGTATAATAAGGTCAATGGTGAATATGCAGCCGAAAATAAGTATTTATTAAGTGAAGTATTGCGGGATCAGTGGGGTTTTGAAGGGTTGATCATCAGTGATTGGGGAGGAACCAATAATCGCGTCAAAGGACTTAAAGCCGGTTTGGATCTCGAAATGCCAAGTAGCGGTGGAATCAACTCACGGAAAATACTGAAAGCATTGCAAGTCGGAGTTTTGAGTGAAGAAGAGGTGGACACTAGTGTGGAGCGTGTGCTTCATTTCAGTCAAAAGAAACGGAATACAACTGCAGTGGATTTCGCACGGCATCACAATTTGGCTTCCCGAGCGTTGGAAGAAAGTGCTGTGCTGATGAAAAATGAACATCATTTACTTCCGTTATCAAAAAACATGACGTGGTGTGTTATCGGTGATTTTGCGCAGGAACCTAAAATTCAAGGATCCGGGAGTTCATGTGTCAATCCGATCTTTACGGATAGTTTTATAAACTCGTTGAAGACGAATGGCCAGAATTTCGAATTTGCTCAGGGGTTTGAAAGTGCATCCAATAAAACAAATCAAGTTTTATTAAAAGAAGCAATCGAACTGGCTACGAAATCATCACATGTCATACTGTTTGTCGGATTGAATGATGAATATGAAATCGAAGGAATTGATCGTACCCATCTGCTGCTGCCGACCAATCAACGCGAATTGATCGATGAAATTACCCACGTGAATAATAGGGTGATTGTGGTTTTAAGTGCCGGATCCGTTGTCGACATGTCATGGGCAGAAAACTGCAATTCGATTCTCAATGTCTTTTTACCTGGACAAGCTTCCGGGCCTGCCATCGAGCGGATAGTGAACGGTTCAGTCAATCCGTCCGGACATTTGAATGAAACGATACCGAGTTCATATTCAGATGTTCCAAGTGCTGCTTTCTACGATTCAGAATTCAATCAAGCTCTCTATAAGGAAAGTCTGTATGTCGGGTATCGTTACTACGATACGTTGAATACAGGTGTTAAGTATCCTTTCGGTTACGGATTGAGTTACACGGATTTTGAAATCATTGATGTTCAAACGGAGACATCGAAACTTAAAAAAGAAGCTTCTCTTTCACTTAAAATCGATGTGCAAAATACCGGCGAAATTGATGGAAAAGCAGTCGTTCAACTCTATGTAAGACCCAGTCATTCTGCGCTATATCGACCTATTCACGAACTCAAAACCTATAAAAAAATATCGATCAACAGCAAAGAAGTGACTTCGCTCGACTTCTCACTCAAGTATTCCGATTTTGCTTATTATCATCCGGGTCTGGTGCGTTTCTGTGTAGAAGAAGGTGATTATGCGATTGAGATCGGTTTTAACAGTCGTGATATCAAAAGAACAGTGATCGTTCATGTGGCAGGAGAAACTAATCTTCCTCTCATGAATGATGACGCATATCGCTTTCCAATAGCGTTTACCGATGAAGATTTCACGCTTATTTATGGAAAAGAACTTAAAAAAGACAGTAAACCAACAAAAGGAAGTTTCGATATGAACTCCAGTTTGGCAAGTCTGGCGCAAGTAGTACCCGGTAAGATTTTATTAAAAGTGGCACAGGTGATGGTCGATAAACAAATCAAATTCGCAAAATCAGCTAAGCTCAATCGGAAGATCGCGGCTGTGGTCGCTTCTGAACTGCCACTGCGCAGCGTGGTTATGATGGGTAAAGGAATAGTCAGTGAAGCAAACGCTGATCGGATATTGCGCTTATGCAACGGGAAAGGTTCAACTCTCCATGAGTGAAAATAAACGTCATCGATTGGCGAAGAAAATCGCTGTGAAAAGTGCCGAACTGTTGGAAAATTTCCAATGGTCGGAACATGAAGCAGATGTAGATAAAGCGAACGTAGATTTGATTGAATTGGAAGTACTGATCAAGGCACTGAATGAAGAATTAAAGCAACGTTGAATCGTTGCTTTTTTTAGGAAACATCGGTTGAATTCCATACAAGAGAGCAGGAGGATTTAAAATGATCACATCATCATGGCTCTTGTATGTTTCGATTGCTGCCGGGATCGCCGCTATCTTCAAATTGCTTACGTCGGGTCGCGGTGCCGTCAGTATTCCCGGGATTCGCATATCATGGGGAAAATAAAGGACGCATCGCGTCCTTTTCCCAACAGTCACACTCTCAAAGTCAAAGAAATGCCGATTTTCGAAAGACCGCGTGAAAAAGCACAGCGTTTCGGAATCCGAACATTATCCAATCGTGAACTATTAGCCCTGATTTTGCGGACAGGGACGAAAAAGGAATCAGTTTTTGATGTAGTCGATCGATTGATGCAAATGTCTTCTGGAATTCGGGATCTGCCGATGCTCAGCTACAAGCAACTTACTACCATTTCGGGCATCAGCGATGCAAAAGCGACTGAACTAATGGCAATCACTGAATTATCGCGACGGATGGCACAAGATCAAGCGTACGAATTTGATGTGGTCGATCAGCCCGGAATGCTGGTGAATTGGTTACAGAAGGAATTGGGTTATGCACAGCAGGAACACTTTCTTGTTATATTTCTCAATACCAAAAATCACATAATAGGTCATAAGGTATTGTTTGTCGGTGGACTGGACCGTTCGATCGTTCATCCGCGCGAGATCTTCAAAGAGGCATTGGCTTACAGCGCAGCCCGCATCATTGCAGTTCACAATCATCCGAGCGGAGATGTCACACCTAGTGAAAATGATCTTCAGGTAACCAAAATTCTGGAAGAAGCAGGGATGACAATGGGAATCCCATTGTTGGATCATGTGATCGTAAGTCGACAACAGTACTGTAGTTTACGTCAAAAACTGAGAATTGATTGAATCAACGCAGAAAGCACCGTATAATAACTATGGTGATATCATGTCTCAATTGACAAAGCTTCAAAGAATCTTGATTTGGATTATATCGGTTGTGCTGACATGCACAATGATTTTAAATATCGTGAAATTTTCAACGCCGTTGGATACAATCAGTGCCAAAGGTTATGATATCTTTACTATGCTGCGTTATTCATTGATCGAAAACCCGATCCGTTCCACAACGGATTTTTTCACCGATATGTCGCAATTATGGCAAGTACGTCAAGAAAACGAAAAACTGCGAGAACAACTTGAGTTACTTTCCAGTTACCAGGCAAAGTTGCAAGAAGCATATCGCCAGATCGAAGAACTGAAAGAATTGAACAAACTCTCAACCACGATCAATGCTTATGATCTGATCAATGCGATGGTCATCTATCGCGGAAGTGACTCATTTAATAACAGTATCTCGCTCAATATCGGGAAGGCGAACGGTGTTGTCGTTGATGATGCGGTCGTTTCCAGTAAAGGGCTGATTGGAAAAGTGATCGATGTCAGTGATAACAGTTGTGTCGTGCGATTACTGACAACAGAGACAGCCAATAATAAAGTGACTGTAAAAATCCAGTTAAGCGCGGCTTCGACAGCTGAAGCGATCTTGGAAAATTACGATTCGAATAAAAATGCGTACGTGGTACGGCTTCTCAATACCGGTTCGACTGTCACAAAGGGAATGACGGTCATTTCTTCCGGTCTCGGTGGTGTTTTCCCAAGTGGTTTGTTGGTGGGAACAGTCAGCGAAGTCCAAGAGTTGACCAACGCGGTCGGAATGACGATCTATGTTGACCCGGCAGCGGATTTCAGTCAATTTGAATATGTATCAGTCGTTAAAAGAAAGTAGGGACTGAAATGTTGATACACATTGCTTTTGTAGCAGTTGGATTTTTTGTCGACATGCTGCTGAGTTTTATATTTCCGGTGGATTTCGCGTTAAAACACCTGATCTTCGTTTCGAATATGGGTATTGCCGCATTGATATTAAGCTCACGCTCAATGAAACCGTTGGATGCGTTGATTTTAGCGTTTATCGCCGGCTTTATTCTAGACTTCAGTCACTATGGATTATTTATGGTGTATGCTGTTGTTTACACCTTAACGATATTGATCGTCATGTTATGGTCAAAACATATGACCGAGACTTTATATGAACTCGTCATTTTGGTAATAGTCGGAGTATTTATCAAAGAAGGAATGATCTATGGATTCATGCTGCTGTCCGGTTATACGACGATGAGTTTGCTGACCTGGTTAGGTCGCCGTGAATTTGTGACATTGATTGGAAATATCCCGATCATTGTCGTGTGTATTTTCTTGAATGATATCAAGAATAATTTGATGGTTTACAAAGAAAACAAACTGCGTCGCTCTGAAAAACTTCTCTGGGTCAAATATAAAGGGAAGGAGAGTCGCTGACATGTCAGAGCACAAATCTTCCTATAAAGACATATTGGACCAAACTGAGTTTCTAAAACTCATGGGTGCCAATGCGATCAACCGTTTCGGTGACTCGATTGATGCGATCGCATTCAGTTGGCTTGCCTACCAAATCACCGGTTCAGCTGTATGGCTGGCGATGATCTATGCGTTCAATGCGATTCCGAATATTCTGTTTCAACCGTTTGTCGGAGCCATTGTTGAAAAAATCAACAAAAAAACGGCGATGATCATCTGTGATGTTGCGCGCGGGATCTTGGTCAGTATCATCGCGATACTGACATTCACCGGTCTCATCAATGTTTATCTGCTGATGACATTTACGTTTTTGATGTCATGTTTCGAATCGATTCGGATGCCAGCAGGCAGTGCGATAGTGCCGTCAGTTTTGGATAAAGACAAATATACACACGGTCTTTCCTTGTATTCGACCGCTTCACAGATCAGTCAGTTTATCGGGATGAGCTTTGCCGGAGTGATTATTGGTTTTTTCGGTGTTAAAGCAGCAATTATGATCGATGCGGTCACTTTCTTCTTATCGGCATTGATTTTGTTGAATATCAAACCGAAGCGCGAGTATGCGCGAGCCGTACAACAGAGTGGACCGATCGCTATGATCAAAGAAGGATTTGTCTATTTCAGTAAACAGAAATCTATCTTTATTTTATGTCTGGTAACATTGTTTACCGGATTACTGATCATGCCGTTGTCAGTCTTACAAACACCCTATGTCGTCAGTGTATTGAAACTGGATGCCAAAGCATTATCCGTCATCGGGATGTCGGTGATCAGCGGTATTGCAATGGGATCCTACTTGTTTCCTCAACTTAAATATCGCTTCGGCACTCATAAAGTATTCACGGGTGCAGGATGTATAGCAGGCATCTTTTATCTGTTTCTTCCGTTACTTGGCTATCTCGAAAAGATCACAATGATCTATTTGACACTGATCGTTGTCGGAGTTGTTATTGGATTTGCGGTCGGATGTGTTAATACGGCGATCAATGTCTCATTGATCCTGCATGTCGACCCCAACTATTTATCTCGTGTCACATCGATGTATCATGCTTTATCGTTGGTTTCTGTGCCGATCGGTTCACTGCTGGTGAGTATGTTACTGATGATGATGGATACTCCGAAGATTCTTTTCCTCTATGGCATTGTCGGATTGATGTTCTTTGCCTATTTGTTCTTCTCACCGACGCTTAAAGATCTATAGGTCTGAATATCTCAATGAAGGGGGGTAAGTTATGAATATATTTAAAAAGATTGTCCAATATTTCAATACGAATCTCAGTTTAAATAAGTTGCTTCGTATATTGGTCATTATTCTGATCGTATACATTTTCTCTCTATCTTCGGGCATCTGGTTATCGCTTCTGCGCAAACTGCAGGCAGTGTTTCTGCCGTTTACGATTGGATTTGCGATTGCCTATATCGTCAGGCCTTTGATCGTTTGGTTGGAAAAATTCAAAATCAGACGGAAATTGATTGTTCCGTTACTTGTTGTTTTCGTAATCGGATTACTTGCTTGGATATTCGCTTCACTGGTTCCGACCTTCTATAACGATATCTTCGGATTTATCGGATCTCTTGTCGACAGTGTCACAAAATTCTATGACTGGTATTTGAGAGTCAGCGTAAATCCATCACCGATCGTTGCCGGATTTACACAAAGTATCGTTAAATTTCTAAATGACTATACACTTTGGATTCCGAATGTATCAGCCATGGTACCGCAATTAGTCGGCAATTTAGCCGCTTTTATCGTAAATTTCCTTTTCTCTTTTATCGTAGCGATTTATGTTATGTTCGATTATGAGAATATCACCAAAAGCTTATTAAAGGTAGCTAAAAGCTTCGCCGACGGTCTGCCTGATTATATTATCGCAATCGATGATGAAGTCAGTGTTTATCTGCGTTCATTGATCTTACTGATGTTGATCAAATTGGTCGAATACAGTTTCTTGTATTATTTGATCGGTCATCACAATTGGTTGATTTTGGGTGTCTTGACATCGATTGGATTATTGATTCCTTATTTCGGGGCATCAATGGCCAATGTGATCGGTATCATTACAGCATTGAACCTTCCGACATCGAATGTCATTATACTGATCATCGCGATTATGATTTTATCAAATGTTGATGAATACATGATCACACCGATGGTTCACAAACGCCGGGGTCAGGTCCAACCGTTGTGGACATTGTTTTCGGTCTTTGCCGGCGGCATCTTGTTGGGACCTATCGGAATCATGTTTGCAGTACCTGCTTACATGTCGATCCGAACTGTGATTCGACTGTATCGGCTCAAAAATGAACCCACTGAAACTGAATCTTCTGTGAAATCAAACACCGTATTTTAATCTTTAGGTTACCTATGCTATAATTTCAACTAGAAAGCAGGGATGTTATGAAAAAGAAACTAAGCTTACTTCTGATATCGATCATGCTGGTGGGTTCACTAAGCGGTTGTAAAGCCTCCAAACTAACCATTGGCGTTACCATATATCCAATCCAATACCTCGTTAAACGACTGGCAGGGGATAATGTTAATGTTGTCATGCTGACTGAAGGAACAACGATCCAACGCGCTCAGATTTCGGGTGATTATATGGCCAAACTGAAAAGTATGGATGTACTTTTTCACATCGGCAGTTTAGAACCTTATATTCCTGTGTATCTGACTGAGATTCGTAAAGTAGGTGTCAACATGGTTGATCTATCAGCGACTGCCGGTGTTTACAGCTTTAAACGCTATACGACAACGAACGTTGCCGGCAGCGAAGTAACTGTTGAATCCGATTATTATAAAGGAACCCCATTCAGTACGATCGATATGTATGATAAAGATCCGATGTTGTGGATGGATCCGATCTCAATGATCAGTATGGCGAAAACCATCAAAGATTGGTTGAATAAACATTATCCCGAAGAAACAAAACTATTCGAAAGTAATTATATGATACTTGAATCCGAACTTGCAAAACTCGATGCCGAATACCAATTGCTTCGCATCAATAAGAAAAACGTCGGGTTCGTTTCGATTACCCCTACGTTCGGTAATTGGCAAAAAGCCTACGGATTTCATGTATATCCGGTTATTTTATCAAAATACGGCGTGATTCCATCTGATAATCAGATGCAGATCATCAAAAGTAAAATCAAAGAAGACGGTATTCAATACATTGTAATGGAACCGAATCTTAGCGAAGACATGACAGCTATCAGTAATTCGATCAAAGATGAGCTGGGTCTGAACCCCATCTCCTTGCATAACCTTTATTTTCTCACTGAAGCTGATATTGCAGGGGATAAAGACTACCTGACGATCATGTATGAGAATCTGTCGGTACTTGAATCAATCGCGAAATAGGAAGTTTGGCTGTCATCTGACAGCCTTTTTTATGCATGCTGACACGTTCTCTTATGTTTTAATTCATGAAGGTACATGTTACAATAAACGAAAGAGGTGCTTTATGAAAAAAATGTTACTTGTGGACGGGAATTCGATGCTGTTCAGGGCGTTTTACGCTACGGCGTATACACGCTTGGGCTCATCTGCTCAAACAGTCAGTACGAATGCCGTTTATGGATTTATAAGTATGTTGACGAAAGCAATCGACCTTGTTCAGCCGCAAGCTATGCTTGTCGCATGGGACAGTGGAAAAAAGACATTCCGACACAAGGAATACCCTGAATACAAAGGTACACGCAAGCAACTTCCGCCGGAACTGATTGAACAGTTTCCAATCGTCAGAGAATATTTGGATGCTGCCGGTCTATGTCGCTATGAATACGATAATCTTGAAGCTGATGACATCATCGGCTGTCTGGTTAAACAATATCCCGATTGGGATATCAATGTACTGACCAGTGATCGTGATTTACTTCAATTGATCGATGCAACTACTTCCGTTTGGTTGATGAAAAAAGGAATCACGGAGATCGTTGAAATGGACGAAGCAGCCATGATGGAAGAACTTCATCTGACACCGGATCAAATTCCCGATTTGAAAGGCTTGATGGGGGATGCTTCCGACAATATTCCAGGATTACCGGGAGTCGGAGAAAAGACTGCGAATCGACTTCTACAAGATTACGGAACACTTGAGAATGTTCTCGCACATGAAGAAGATCTAAAAGGAAAACTAAAAGAAACAGTCCATAACTTCAGCCAACAGGCAGTCTTTTCGAAATGGCTGGCAACCATTAAAACCGATGAAACCATGCCTGTTTCATTGGACAACATGTTGTTTAATCTAAACAAAAACGGGGCATTGGCTTTCTTTAGGAAATACGAAATGAATTCAATGATCCGTAAAGCCGAAGAGGGAATGACCGTCAATGAAAATCCGAACGATCATCCGCAACATGAGTTTGATCATCTTGATCGTTCAAAACCGATTGCAATCTATGCGCACTATCGTTTGGATACAATATGGCCGAATCCTTTTCTCGGGTTGGCTTTCAGTGATGGTTCAGTAAATACATATATGACCGTTGAAGGTGTCTTGGCAGATCATGAAGTTAAAAAATGGTTAGCCGGTGAATCTAAAAAAATCGTCTATGACGCAAAAAGCATCTTTCACGCTGCGGATGCAGCAGGTCTTGTGATCAACGGAGTCGACGACGATTGTATGATCGCAGCTTTTCTAAATGATTCGGCACTTGTTTCTTATGAGAAAATAAGTGAAAAATTCGGTTGGCCGGCTGCTCCCGTGGCCAGTATCGATGATGCCTCCTGTTTGGCAGCACGACAAATCGCCGATAAGATCGCGCAACAGTATCACCTGTTGATCGCGGCACTTGATGAAAAGGGAATGACGGAGTTGTACCGCGATATGGAGATTCCGTTAAGCTATGTACTTTACCAGATGGAGAAAAGCGGAATCAAAGTCGATCTGAGTGTTTTGAATACGATTGCAGATCAAACTCTAGAAATCATGAATTCGCTCTCGGAACAGATCTTTCAAAGTATCGACGGAACATTTAATATCAACTCACCCAAACAGTTGGCAGAAGTACTGTTTGATAAATTGAATTTACCTGCCAATAAAAAACGTTCCACGGCTGTGGATGTACTTGAGAATCTTCAATCAGCTCATCCGATCGTTTCGCTGTTGATCGAATATCGAAAATATCAAAAACTATATTCTACTTATGCACAAGGATTAAAGAAATTTATTCATCCGGACGGACGAATCCATACGGTCTACAATCAATGCGTCACGCAGACCGGAAGACTTTCTTCCAGTGATCCGAATTTGCAAAATATCTCCGTTCGCAATGAAGAAACGCGTGAAGTGCGCAAAGCATTTGTGGCAGATGAGGGATGTGTGCTGTTATCCTGTGATTACTCACAGATCGAACTTCGTATTTTAGCTCATATGGCCGATGAAACAGCTATGATCCAAGCATTTAAAGTAGGATTCGATATTCATACGAAAACAGCCATGGATGTATTCGGAGTCAACAAAGAAGAAATCACTTCAGCGATGCGTCGTCAGGCTAAAGCTGTCAATTTCGGTATTGTTTATGGCATTTCTGATTTCGGACTGGCTCAGCAGATCAATGTCAGCCGTGATACAGCGAAGAAATTTATTGAGAAGTACCTAGACACTTATCAGGGTATTCAACGATTCATGGACGAAACTGTTGTCTTTTGTCAGTTGAACGGGTACGTTCACACGATGTTTAATCGCCGTCGTGAGATTCCCGAGATCTTTGATCGCAGTTATCAAGTTCGCGAGTTTGCAAAACGGGCAGCGATGAACGCTCCGATCCAAGGTTCTGCTGCCGATCTGATCAAAATTGCGATGATCAATATTCAAAAAGAAATTAAAAAACGTCAGTTGAAAGCAAGGATGATTCTTCAAGTCCATGATGAACTTGTGTTCAACATTCCGAAGGAAGAACTTGATAGTGTACGTAAATTGGTGAAGGATGAAATGGAAAATGTCGTTAGTTTGAAAGTACCTTTAGAAGTATCGGATGCCTACGGACCTTCTTGGTACGAAGCTAAGTAGTGATCGAACATGCCGGAACTACCTGAAGTACAGACCGTCGTCGATGCATTACGCTTACAAATCGTTGATAAGACCATCACCGACGTAAATATCCGATGGCCGAAAACAATCGGCAACATGGATCCTGATTTATTTAAATTGACAGTAATCAACCAAAAAATCGTAAGTTTAGATCGCCGGGGGAAATATATTTTGATCAACCTAAGTAAGGGAACGATCATCATCCATTTACGCATGGAAGGACGATTCTTCCTAAACGCTACTGACAGTGACATCAATAAACATACTCATGTCATGTTGAATCTTAATAACGGTGTTCGTTTGGATTATAATGATACTCGAAAATTCGGCCGATTTTATTACTATTCTCTGTCAGAATCTTATTATGTCTTGCGAAATCTCGGGAAAGAACCATTCGATGCTGATTGCACGGCACTTTACCTTCATCAAGCAACGCGCCGGAAAAAACAAGTACTAAAAAGTTTCTTGTTGGATCAAAGCACGATCGCAGGCATTGGAAATATCTATGCAGATGAGATTTGTTATGCAGTACAATGTTCACCGAATCAACCGGTCAATCGGATCTCGTTGAAAAAATGGGAAGAAATATGCAGTGAGACGATACGAATTCTTAGTGAAGCAATAGCTTCGGGCGGCAGCACAATCCGAACGTATACATCCTCGTTGGGTGTCAGCGGACGCTTCCAAATTGAACTCCATGCTTATGGAAAAGGTGGATGTCCATGTGATCGTTGCGGCAGTGAGATGAAGAAAATTCGAGTCGGACAACGCGGAACTGTCTACTGTCCGCAATGTCAGAAAGTGAGGTAATATGCGAGTTGCCATTACCGGTAGCATCGGCTCCGGGAAATCTGAAATGGGAAAAATTTTAAAAAAGTTGGGCTATACAGTCATCGATACCGACGAATTGGCCGGACAACTACTGGAAAAAGGTCAAGACGTTTATGGCATTGTCATTGAATTTTTCGGTGATAAAATAACAGATGAACAAGGGAATATTCGCCGCGATTTATTGGCTGATCGGATATTTGTTCATCCTGATGAAAAAGAAGAATTGGAAAATATGATACATCCGCGTATATGGGAAGAAGTCGAACGGATTCATCAGCAACATGTTTCCGAAAAGGTGGTTTTCACCGAAGTGCCGCTATTGTTTGAAACCAACAGTCAAAGCAGGTTTGACAAGAGTGTTGTCGTGATCGCTGAAAAAAACACCGCGATCGAGCGTTTGATGAATGAAAGAAATTTCAAACATGAACAAGCCGAACGTCGATGGAACATTCAGATGGACATTCAGGAGAAAATGAGCTTGGCGGATGATGTGATTTTCAATAACTCTGATATCAACGACTTCGTAATCGAAATCAACCGATATTTGATCAAACTACTAAAGTAAGCAAGAAGGTGAAATTATGGAATTAAAAGCAAAAGACACGTATCGACTGGAAGCCGTAAAACCGCTTTCCGTCAGTGATTTAAGCAGTTTGTGGAGTGGATACTGTTGTTTATGCAAACCCGAGTCGATCGGACTTTTCTGTTTGCTTCATGCCGAAAGCATGGTCGGACATACAACTGAAACACATCAACACTTATGTTTGATCTTGGACATGAACATTCAAGAATTACAGAATGTTTTTGAACGACTGGAACAAGTTTCATTGATCCAAAAATATGTCAGAGAGTCGAGTGATCTGCAGGAATTCATTTATGTGCTTGAAACACCGTTGACCATCAAGGAATTTCTGAGTCACGAAGTACTCGGCCGAGCTTTCTATAAAAAAGCAGGTCAAGCGGAATTTGAAGCGATCAAACAGCGATATTTACCGACAACTTTTGATAAGAGCGATTTCTTGGAAATCAGTGCCGCATTCAGTAAAAGCAACTTGCTTGAATGGGACAATCAATATGAACAAGCCTATGCCAAGCAACGTCCGCTTGCCGAAGAAAGCCGATTGATCAATCTTTCGTTCGATACCAAGCGTTTTCTCAGAAACTGCTCGACCCTCATATTTCCTTTGGAGTTGAGAACATCCGAAGCCATCCGAACCATCGAAGAATTGGGAACTGTCTACGGGATCAGTGAAGATCAGATGATTCGATTGGTCGGTAAATGTGTCAACTACAATAAAAACATTGTTGATCTCGATATGTTGCGCAGACGGATGACCAAAGAAGAACCGATCGATATGAAATTACCGGAAGATCGATATCAATGGCCATGCGTATTGTTTTTAAAACAACTCCAAAACGGGGTTGAACCGGCGGATGTCGATAAGCGTTTATTGAGCCGGTTGGTCAGTGAACTCAGATTACAACCAACGGTGGTCAATGTGTTGATCGAACATGTCCTCAATCAAAACAACATGCGTCTTTCGAAAGCTTATGTCGAAAAAATCGCTTCGACATGGGTTCGTTTGAATATAACCACGGTTGAAGCTGCGAAAGCGGAAGTACTGAATGTTAAATCATCAAAAAAAGCAACGAATTCGAAAAACAGAACGGATGTTCTGCCGACATACAAACAAGATGAAACACCGCTAAAACAAAATACAGATCGTTCGGAGTTACTTCAACGCATCAAGAAATTAGGTGACAAAAATGGAAAAAATTAATTTCAGTGTCAATTTCACGCATGAACAATTAGCCGAACGTCGGACTCTGGCGGATCAGTTGAAACAAAGTCCGCGCGTCCAAGCATTCATTAATAAATATGATGTGAGTGACACTTATTTTCTCAATCATGTCCAGAAATTTGCTGATTGGCTTCAAACCGTCAGTCTTTGTGACGGTTGTAAAGGATTGGCGTTTTGTCGTCAACCGGAAACAGGCATTATATTAGATCTGCAAATCACACCGATCATTCAGAATGTAGTTGCTTTTTGTGACTATAAACTCGAAGAGAAACAGTCGCAACAACATCTAAGTGCCTATCGTATCAATGATCTGAGTACGCCGATGAGTAAAGTTTCGCTTAATGATCTGAATTTGGAAGAAGAAAAGGGTGCGTATCTCGATTCGCTCCATAAAATCATTGAATGGGTTGAAAACCCAGCGGAAACCGGTTTCTATCTTTACGGTCATCCGGGTGTCGGTAAAACGCATTTGGCTGCCTGTGTTTCAAATTATTTCGCAAAAAAGGAAAAGTCGGTCGCTTTCGTACATTATCCGAGTTTTGTTCAACGGATGAAAAACAGCTTCGATGATTCCGAGTTCATCGACCAACAACTGGCTCATTTAAAAAATGTCTATTTTTTGGTGTTGGATGATATCGGTGCGGAATCGGTTACTTCTTGGACCCGCGATGAATTATTATTTCCGATACTCAACAGTCGAATGGAAGAGAAAAGAGCGACTTGGTTCACCAGTAATGATGATTTTTCCAGTTTAAAGAACCATTTCATGTATAATCAGCGTCAAGACAAAGAAGAAATGAAAGCGGTTCGAATTATGGAGCGTATCGAAACCTTAACGAAACCATTGCTAATCAGTGGTAAAAACCGTCGTAAAGAGTAAATTCGTTATACAAAACAGGCATAAAATGGTATGATTTCAACGGACATAGGAGGACTGATTATGGTTCAACGAATCGGTGTTTTAACTTCCGGCGGAGATTCACCGGGAATGAATGCCGCGATACGAGCGGTTGTTCGCTCGGCAATTTCACGCGGAATCGAAGTGGTTGGCATATATGATGGATTTAAAGGTATGTACGAAGGTCATATGGAACTGATGAACACAAAATCAGTCAGTGACATTATGATCCGCGGTGGAACCATCATCGGATCTGCCAGATTGCCGGAATTCAAAGACGAAGCGATTCGTAAAGTAGCGATTGAAAATTTAGTGAAATTCGGCGTTGAAGCCGTGGTTGTCATCGGCGGAGACGGTTCTTACCGAGGAGCACTTGCCCTTACACGTATGGGCATAAACTGTATCGGAATCCCGGGAACGATCGATAACGATATTTCTTCGACAGAATATACGATCGGATTTGACACTGCACTGAATACAGTCATTCAATGTATCGATAAACTTCGCGACACCAGTAGCTCCCATCACCGTTGTTCGGTGGTTGAAGTTATGGGCAATCGTTGCGGAGATCTCGCTTTGTATTCAGGAATCAGTTGCGGAGCCGAGATCATCATTACCCCGGAGACCGGCTATGATGAAGTTGAAGTATTGGAAAAATTACGCTATTTGGATGAGACGAAGAAAAAGAATCACTCCATTGTCGTCATCAGCGAGAAAATCACGGATGTCGAACTATTGGCTCAAAAGATCACCGATGCGACAAGTTTTTCGGGTCGTTCAACGGTCTTGGGTCATATTCAACGAGGTGGATCACCCACCGCTTACGATCGAGTATTAGCGACCCGTATGGGAGATAAAGCCGTTGAATTATTAGCTGAAGGTATCGGCGGACATTGCGTCGGCATGATCGGGAATAAAATAGTTGCGATTGAGATCGATGAAGCGCTGCGCATGCAGAAACCTTCACGCAAAGGATTATTCGAATTGCATTCACGTTTGGTATAACAAGGAGGATTTATGAACAAAATCAGAAAAACGAAAATTATATGCACACTGGGGCCTGCCAGCGAAACGGAAGAAATGATTGAAAAACTGGCCAATGCCGGTATGAATATCGTCCGTTTGAACTTTTCCCACGGCGACCATTTAACTCACGGAGAACGTATCCGCATGGTTCGCGATGTTTGCGAACGTACAGGTTTCAACTTAGGCATCATGTTAGATACCAAAGGTCCTGAAATTCGCTGCGGCGACATGGAAAACGGCGTATTGAATTTTAAAAAAGGCGATCTGGTCAATGTTGTTCAGGAAGAAGTACTGGGAAACAATAAACGTTTTCATGTATCGTCACCTGAGATGTTCGAAGATGTCAAAGTCAACGATTATCTGTTGATCGATGACGGTAAAATGCGTCTTACGATCTTAGATGTGAAACCGGGAGTTCTTCAATGTCGTATTGAAAATTCAGGTGTTATCAAAACACGTAAAGGTGTTAACGTTCCGAACGTTAAGCTGTCCATGCCGTTCATTTCTGAAAAAGATGACAGTGATCTGCGCTTTGGCTGTGCGAACGATGTTGATTTCGTGGCTGCCAGTTTTGTCAGACGCGCTGACGATGTAATAGCTATCCGTAAGATCCTTGTCGAAGAGGGCAAAGGGAAAATTCAAATCATCGCTAAAATCGAGAATCAAGAGGGTTATGATAACCTTGACAGTATTCTTGAAGTTGTTGACGGTGTAATGGTTGCGCGAGGCGACCTGGGTGTTGAAGTCAGTACCCAACTTGTTCCGATCTATCAAAAAATGATTATCAAGAGAGCTAATGAAGTTGGTAAACCGGTCATCACCGCTACCCATATGTTGGAATCCATGATGAGTAATCCGCGTCCGACGCGTGCTGAAGCAAGTGATGTTGCCAATGCCGTATTGGATGGCAGTGATGCGATCATGCTTTCAGGAGAATCAGCTGCCGGTGAATATCCGATCGAAGCAGTTAAAACGATGGATACGATTGCCAAGGCAATAGAAGACATCATTCCTTACCGCGAGCGTTTAGATCATTCAATTACTTCCAGCCGTAAAACAATCCAGGATGCTATCGGTATTTCAGTTGCCGATTCAGCATTGCAACTTGATAAAGTTCAAGCAATCGTTGCCTTTACCCAAGGTGGAAGTACCGCGAAACGAATTTCCAAGTTCCGTCCGCCGGTACCTATATTCGCAGTTACGTTCACGAAGAGCGTTCAGCGCAAACTGGAACTCTTTTGGGGAGTGGTTCCGATTCTATCCGATGTGCAAAATGAGATGACCAATGACGATGAACTCGCCAGTATCATCGCGAAAGACAATGGCTGCGTACCCGGAGATCTGGTTATTATCACAGCCGGTTATCCAACCGGTGAAGGCACAGCCAATATGATGAAGATTGTGGAAGTTAAATAGAACCTAATCACTTAACAGGGGAATAACAAAAATGAAAACTTACATCGGCATTGATTTAGGCGGCACTAACGTACGCGTTGCGAAAGTAACCGCAGATGGCAAAATTTTGAATGAAGTGAAAAGTCCTTCGTATGCGCAAGACGGTCCGGCGAAAGTCATGGAAAATCTGAAAGCCTGCATCGCTCAAATTCCGAATTTGAGTGAATGTTCAGGCATCGGAATCGGTGTACCGGGTCCGGTCGATACTGTTCGCGGTGAGATGGTCATGTCGACTAATCTGCCCGGTTTCGAACGCTATCCGATTGCACGTGAATTGGAAAATGAGTTTCATCTACCTACGTACGTTGACAATGATGCCAATGTTGCCGGTCTGGCTGAGGCTCTGGTCGGTGCCGGTAAAGGCAAACTGATCGTTTATTACATCACTCATTCAACCGGCGTCGGCGGCGCATTGGTTGTCGACGGGAAGGTTGTATCCGGCAAAAACGGCCATGCCGGCGAAGTCGGAAACATTATCATCGACCGCAGTCGTAAAAAATACAATCATCTGAATGCCGGTGCAGCTGAAAATGAAGTCAGCGGAACCGCAATCATTCGTAACGGTCGTGAACGTTTGGACCCAAACATTACGACCGCCCGCGAAGTTTTTGATTTGGCTCGTGAAGGAAATGCTGTTGCCCTCGATATCGTTGATAAAATGGCGTATGATTTTGCATCCATGTTGTCAGCGATCGCGCATGTGGTTGATCCGCATATTTTCGTTATCGGCGGCGGTGTGACTAAATCACGCGACCTTTATTTCGATAAATTACTCAGTTATTATTATTCATTGATCCATGCCGGGATGCGCAACACAGAATTAGCGGTTGCCCTATTGGATGAACCGGGACTTATCGGAGCAGCGATGTTGCCGATCTCAAACGGAAAATAAAACGAAAGTAGGAACAAGAATGCCAAGTGAAAATTTATTGCGCAAATATGCGCGTTTAGCGGTCGCAGTCGGAACCAATGTTCAAAAAGGCCAAATGTTGGTCATTAACACAACGACCGATTGCAGTGCATTTGTTCGGTTATGCGTTGAAGAAGCCTATGCAGTCGGAGCCAAGATGGTAACGGTTCGTTGGTCGGATGATCCGATCAGCCATACCACCTATGTCAATGCCGATGTTGAAACGTTGGAAGAGATTCCCGAGTGGCAGATCGCTCAGCTTAACTATATTATGGAAAAAGGAGCTGCGATGTTGAGTGTTCATGCACCGACTCCCGGACTTTTAGGTGATGTTGATCCGATCAAAGTGCAGCGTGCCAATATTGCCTCACGCAAGGCGACGAAAGATTATCAAGCTTACATGATGGGTGATCAGACGCAATGGTCAGTGGTTTCGATACCTACGACGGCATGGGCAGTTAAAGTATTTCCGGAACTGGAACCGGCCGTAGCGGTTGACCGTCTTTGGGATGCTATTTTGAAAGCTGTCCGTGTCGAAGAAAACAATGATCCGGTGGCCGAATGGAAGAAACATAATCAGATATTAGCCAATCATAATCGTATCTTGAATGATCATAATTTCAAAAAATTACACTTTGTCAGTTCGACCGGCACAGATCTGATGTTGGAACTGGTTGAGAATCACGTTTGGGCGGGCGGCAGCGGATATTCAGTCAAAGGCATCGAATTCAATCCGAATATGCCGACTGAAGAATCATTCTGCATGCCATATAAATTCGGCGTCAACGGAAAAGTTGTCGCAACCAAACCGTTAAATTATCAAGGCCGTCTCATCGATGGATTTTGGTTACAGTTCAAAGATGGCAAAGTCATTGATTTTGATGCAACCAAAGAAAAAGATACATTAAAAGGGTTACTAGAATTTGACGAAGGCAGTAGTTATTTGGGCGAAGTTGCGCTGATTTCACATGATTCGCCGATTTCAAACAGTAAGATCTTATTCTTGAATACTCTGTTTGATGAAAATGCATCTTGCCATTTGGCACTCGGCAGAGCCTATCCGATGAATGTCAAAAACGGAACCGAGATGACGCAGGAAGAACTTACAGTCATCGGTTCCAATAATTCCATGGAGCATGAAGATTTCATGTTCGGCAGCGCCGACATGAAGATCACGGGAATTACTCATGAAGGTAAAGAAATCGAAATATTCAATAACGGTAACTTTGTATTTTAGTTGACTTTATTCAACACATTGTGTATAACTAAATTAAATACAGCGATCAGGACAACAGCCGTCACGTTTGATTACAGAGAGGAAGAGCAGGGTGCAATCTTCCATTAAACATTTCGACTTACCGCTTGTGAGTAGAACTTTTGAAAAAGTTACGTATTCGGCGTTAACGAATGAAGTGCACAGCAATGTGAATTAAGGTGGTACCGCGAGACTCTCGTCCTTTGGATGGGAGTCTTTTTGTATGAAAGGGAACAAACACTATGATCAATATTAAAGAAAACGAACAATTAAACATTCTCAACCACTCATGTGCCCATTTAATGGCACAAGCAGTGAAACGACTGTACCCGCAGGCCATGTTTTGGGTAGGACCGGTTATTACCGAAGGATTCTACTATGACATCGATCTGGGCGAAGCCGTACTGAGCGAAGACGGTCTTCCGAGAATCGAAGCCGAGATGAAAAAAATCTCTAAAGACGGAAAGCGTATTTCGCGTGAAGAATTAACCAAAGATGAAGCATTGGAAATGTTCAAGGACGATCCGTATAAGATCGAACTGATCTCTCATATGGACGGTGTTGTGATCAGTGCCTATCGTCAGGGAGAATTCGTCGATCTTTGCCGCGGTCCGCATGTTGCTTCGGTAAAAGAATTGAAATTCTATAAACTTTTGAAAGTTTCAGGTGCTTATTGGAAGGGTGATTCCGATAATAAGATGCTGCAACGTATCTATGGCATCTGTTTCACCACGCAAGAAGAATTAGACACCCATTTAAATATGTTGGAAGAGGCTAAAAAGCGCGATCATAAGAAATTAGGTCGTGAGCTAGATCTGTTTATGATGAGCGAATTCGGTCCCGGATTTCCGTTTTGGTTACCGAAAGGGATGATTCTTCGCCATATTTTGGAGAATTTCTGGTATGAAGAACACACAAGAGAAGGATATCAGTTTATCCAAACTCCGATCATGCTTTCTCAACAGTTGTGGGAAGTTTCCGGTCACTGGTTCAATTATCGCGAAAATATGTATACTTCCGAAATCGATGATAAATCCTATGCCATCAAGCCGATGAATTGTCCGGGAGGCATGTTGGTGTATAAGAATTCTCTCCATTCCTATAAGGATCTTCCGTTACGGGTCGGAGAACTCGGTCTGGTTCATCGTCATGAAGCTAGCGGAGCACTGAACGGTTTATTCAGAGTTCGAAATTTCACCCAGGATGATGCGCATATTTTCATGACTGAAGATCAGATCGAGAGTGAAGTGATTCGCTTGATCGCATTTATCGATCGAATCTATTCGATGTTTAATTTATCTTATACGATCGAACTTTCGACCCGTCCGCTTGAAAAATACATCGGTGAGATCGCTGTTTGGGACAGATCTGAAGCTATACTCGAGAAAGCTTGCAATGCTGCAGGCAAAGCTTGCAAGATCAATCCGGGGGATGGAGCTTTCTACGGTCCGAAGTTGGATTTCCATATTCAGGACTCATTGGGACGCGTTTGGCAGTGCGGAACGATCCAGTTGGATATGAACCTGCCGGAACGATTTGATCTCACATACGTCGACAGTGACGGCAGTAAGAAACGTCCGGTCATGTTGCATCGCGTTATTTTCGGATCAGTCGAGCGTTTCATCGGAATTCTGATTGAACATTTCGGCGGAGCATTCCCATTATGGTTGGCACCGGTCCAAGTTGAAATCATTCCGGTTCATCCGGTCTTGCATCTTGACTACTGTACTCAACTCAAAGAACGTCTGCTTGATTTGAATATCCGCGTTGAGATCGATGATCGAAATGAAAAACTCGGCTATCGGATCCGCGAAGCGCAAGTCAAAAAGATTCCGGTCCAAATCGTTATCGGTGACGGTGAAGTTGCGGCCAATCAGGTCAACGTTCGCCGATATAATAAAACGGAAAACATCGTTGAACCGGTCGATTCTTGGATTGCTTCACTTCTTAATGAAATCAAAGAGAAAAAAATATGAAAAAAATACTCGTCGGACTTTTATTGCTGATTGTATTGTTGGCCGGATGTACATCCGTTAAAAAAGAACAGATCACGATCATAGCTCCCAAAGGGGCACCGGCACTTGCTTTATTGCCGTTACTGATCGATGGAATTGATGATATCAAACTGGTTGACGGTACTGATGTCATCTCGGCACAGTTTATCAATTCATCGACCGGCAGTGACATCATCATTGCTCCGATCAACCTGGGAGCAGCACTGATCACAAAAGGTAAGTCAAAGTATAAACTTTACGGAGTCATCACTTGGGGCAATCTTTATGTGGTTGCGGATTCAGCGGACGCACTGAATCAAGAAGGCACGTTGGCGATGTTCGGTCAAGCAGCCGTTCCACAAAAAATCTGGGACAGTGTTTCCGCGTCACTAAATTCCAAACGCACGGTCCAATATTTCAACTCGGTCGCTGATGTTCAGGTGCAACTGTTGACCAAGAAAATGAATGCCGGACTGTTGGCCGAACCGGCTGTAAGTGCTGCGATCGCAAAAGCGAAAACGGCAGGGTTCACATTACAAGTCGTTGCCGATCTGCAAGCCGAATGGAAAAAAGTCACCGGGTTGGAAAATTATCCGCAGGCGGCTATATTTGTTAAAGAGGATGCTGATGCAGCGATGTTGAAACAAGTCAATCTGCGATTCACCGAAATGAAAAAGTATGTCACTTCGATTACTGCGGATACGTCAAAAGTGGTCGCCGATGTCAAAACAGTGACACCGGAAGTTCTTGGTGTTGCCAGTGGAGAGATCATCGCTTCTGCGTGGGCGAAGATGAACATCAAACCGACCAAGGCAGCTGACTCTGTGAAAGAGATTACCGAGTTTTTAAAGCTGTTCGGCATCACAGACATCACTAATCTATCAGTTAAATAGTCAAAACGAGTACTCACAGTACTCGTTTTTTTACGATTTACTTGTGAAACGATCAAAAACACAGAATAGACAATAGTGCCTACTATGATTAAAAATAGCTTATTTTTTGAATAAATCATTCGAATATCGCCCATTTTTTGAAATTTTATCACCATTTGATTGATGTTGTGATAGAATACTTGTGACAGAATTTGCTATTTCAACTAGTGAAAACAGACATCCAAATCATTATTTCCAAACTTAATGTAACAAACATAATTCTTTACATTTTGAGGATAGATTTCATCGAATTTACACGTTCAAAAGGGTGAAAAAACACCTTGCTAGTGATTTAACTATCAAATTATATGATATAATTTACGCGTTAACCGAGACAATCAGCGAGGTGAGAAGATGCGATACCGACAGGTACTCTCATGGATAGTGATTATAGCAGGTTGGCAGATCGCTTCGATATTTGTCGGGAATTCATTATTATTACCGTCGTTTACAGAAGTTCTTCTGCGCATGATCTCATTGATGTTTCAATCTGAATTATACAGTAACGCAACTGCCACATTGGTTCGCGTAGTCATCGGTTGCGGGTGGGCATTGGTGTTTGCACTGCTTACCGGAATATCTTCAGGACTCAAAAAGAATGTGCGTGAATGGCTTACACCGCTTGTTACGTTAAGCAAAACGATACCGAACATCACCTATATGTTTATGGTATTGGTTTGGTTGGGTTCGGAAGGCAGTGTCACTGTCATTGTATTTTTGATTTTATTCCCGGTACTCTATTCACAGATTCTCAGCGGTATGATGTCGATCAACCCTGAACTGCTGGATGTGTCTCGTATGTATCCCGAGACTTTTCTTAATCGATTGACTAAAGTCATCATGCCGATGCTTTGGCACTCATTGATGGAAGGGATCAAGACCGCTTTATCACTTGGATTCAAAGTTGGAGTCATGGCTGAAATTCTCGGTCAAGTTCAGACCGGTATCGGTCAACAATTATATCTCGGCCGAATCAACTTAGATATGGTTGCCATATTCGCTTGGACCGGATGGATGATACTTCTTTCTGTTTTGATCGATTTTATCTTGAATGCAGTTATAACGGTTTCTGAAAGAGATCGATAACATAAAGCAAAAAAGGAGAGTTGGGTATGGAAAAGTTATCAGTAAAATCATTGGATATGATTACCGAAATCGTCGTTCGGCATCAAGACAGACCGGGACCGATCAAACTTATGCTTCACGATGTGCAGCATGAATTGGGCTACATTCCGTTTGAAGCAATGGAAATGATCGCCAAAGCAAGCGGTACATCCGCTGCCGAAGTGTATGGAGTTGTGACTTTCTATTCGCAGTTTACCGTCAAACCTAAGGGTAAACATGTCGTCAATGTTTGTATGGGAACGGCTTGCTATGTCAAAGGTGCCCAAGATCTTCTGGCTCGCATCCAAGACCTGACGAAGAGTCCGGTCAACGGAACCAGCGATGACGGTGTATTTTCTTTAGATGCAACACGTTGTTTGGGCGCTTGCGGATTAGCTCCGGTCGCGGTCATCGACGGAACTGTTATCGGGATCGCTGCTACCTCAAAGACACTTGAAGATGCGATCAAATCGATCATCAAACTCGAGAGAAATCAAGCACCAGCGGTTGGAATCAACTAGTATGAAATTATCACAGGTCTTGCAGAGCCTGAATGCCAAAACGATGTGGGTTCACGATCCGCGTATTTTAGATCGTGAGTATACCTGTGTTTCGGCAACAGATTTGATGAGTGATGCTTTGGCGATGGTCAAATCAGACACGAATCATACTCTTCTGCTAACCGGACTTCAGAACGCACAATCGTTACGTACGGCTGAAATGTTGGATATCCAGACTATTATTTATGTCCGTAGCAAAGAACTTCCTCCGGAAGATCTGCAATTGGCCAAAGAGATGGAAATGAATGTCTTTAGTACCGGTTATTCGATGTACGAAGCTTGCGGCGTTCTCTATATGGAGGGACTCGCAACAGCAACTAAATCTTATGATTGAGATGAATTACGTTATTCACCGCGAAGATTATGCCAATGCAGGCAAAGTTTCGAGTCAGATCAAACAACTGCTCAAACAAATCGGTATCCAATCCGATCTGCTGCGGAGAATTGCGGTAGCCTGTTATGAGGCTGAAATTAACATGATCATCCATTCCTACGGTGGGAAAATCAGTCTGAATATCAATGACAGCGAAATCAAATTCAGCTTCGTCGATATCGGTCCCGGAATTCCCGATGTGCAGAAAGCATTGCAACCGGGTTGGTCGACTGCCAGTGAAAAAGCCCGCGAATTCGGCTTTGGAGCCGGTATGGGACTTCCTAACATCAAACGAATGGCAGATGAATTCGAATTGTCCTCATCCGAAAGCGGAACAAATCTAACGATCGCTTTCAAGGTAAGCGTATGAGCAGTGTCGTCAGTTATACGTTGGCAAAGTGCCAGAAATGTCTGAAGTGTTTGCGTGTCTGTCCGGTTGAAGCAATTTCGATCAAAGACGAACGAGTACGCATCAATAAAGGCCGCTGCATCAATTGCGGTCGCTGTATTGATGCCTGTGTCAATCAGGGCCTGCAAGCCAAAGGCAGCACATTGGATGACCTGGATAACTATGATATCCGAATCGCGCTCATTCCAACCTCACTTTACGGGGATTGCGACGATCAGAAACAAATCGAAGAACTATTCGCAACGATCAAAAAATTCGGTTTCGAACGCGTTGTCGATTTGAGTGCTTATGACGGAGCCGTTTATGAAGAAACGTATGAATACGCCAGTAAACATACGGATGATTATATAATTTCATCTTTCTGCCCGGTCATCAATCGTTTGATCGAAGTTAAATATCCGATGTTACTGAACAATCTGATGCCACTCGACTTATCGGCTGAATTGGCAGCTCAGGATATTCGCTCACAATATGCGAATTTCGACGGATCCGTCGGAATCTTCCTATTATGTGAATGTATGTCAAAGCTGCCGTTGGCTAAATATCCTTACGGTGAATCAAACAGTGCGATCGATCATGCGTTGGCTGTTGTGGATCTGTTTCCGTTGATCAGCCGCAGTTTTTCGGACGAACGCGAGCAGGTGGATTGCTGTCCCGAAGGGATACGCATGGTCACCAGCGGAATCTTCAGTGATGAACGTTATCGGCCGTTCACGATCGTAGCAGACGGTTTGGAGAAAGTTCAATTAGCACTTGATCTGGCAGAATTCGGTCAGTTAAAAGGTGTCCATTATCTTCATCTCTCCAATTGCATCAATGGTTGCATCGGGGGAAATCTTTTATGGGGAAATCCGTTTGAGGGCAATATCCACATGCGTCAGCATTTGGAGAACGCCAAAGGGCCGACCGCCGAAGTCCATCGGATCTTATCGGCCGAACAACCTGCTGCAACGCAGCAGGCGATATCGATGCAAGAAAGATTGGCAGAGTTTGCCCGTGTGAACGCGCAGCTTGAACAATTACCGGGTTATGATTGCGGTGCTTGCGGTTTCGCTTCCTGCCGTATCATGGCGGAAGAGATCGTAGCCGGCCGTCAGACACTGAATCATTGCCGCATACGCGGTCAAAGCGAGGACGAATCATGAATATAGCTCAGTTACAAGAAGCGACAGGTTGGACTTGCATCGGAAGCGATACATCCAAAACCAAAGAAATAATCGGTGTTTTTACCGGTGACCTGCTCAGTTGGGTAATGGGACACGGAGAAACAGGCAATGCGTGGATCACGGTTCAAGCACATTCCAATATCATTGCGGTAGCTGTCCTTCGCGAGTTAAGTTGTATTGTCGTCGCGCATGGAGCTCGTTTGAATGAAGATGCTTTGGAACAAGCAACTACCGAAGACATTGCCGTCTTCTATTGTGATCTATCCAGTTATCAAGCCGCCCGTGAGTTTGTCCGACTGGGATTCTGACATGTTTTACGACATGCACATCCATTCCGCTCTCTCACCTTGCGCTATGGACGATATGTCATGCAATAACATCGTCAATATGGCTTTATTGAAAGGCTTGGAACTTATTTCCGTTACGGATCATAACAGTATGGCGCAGCAACGAATGATGGCTGAGACGGCTTTAAAAGCAGGCTTACGTTACATCTGCGGTGCTGAAGTTCAAACTCGTGAAGAGGTTCATGTCTTAAGTTATTTCACGGAAATCGAGAAAGCCGAAGCTTTCGGTTCATGGATCATTTCCGTTCGGCAGCATTTTCCGAATAACCCGCATTTCTTCGGAAATCAGTTACTGTTTAACGCTGATGACGAAGTGATCGGTCATGAAGATGATTGTTTGATCTTCTCACTGGATGCTTCGCTTGAAGAAGTGATCGATGCGATCCACAGATTCTCCGGAAAAGCAGTGTTGGCTCATATCATTGATCGAAAAAACGGTGTCATGAGTCAATTGGGATTCATTCCGAAGGACTTACCGTTTGACGGATTGGAAGTCACCAAACCCGAACAGATCGATAAGGCACTGAAATTGCATGCGTGGATCAAAGATCCGATCTTCTTTATGAATTCGGACGCTCATACGTTGATCGATATTTCCGAAGCCGACCACAATATCGAAGAAACGACCTGGGACAAGTTCTGGGGGTATCAATGATGATGCAGGATATGGCGATGCATTTATTGGATATCGTTCAAAATTCGATCAGTGCCGACGCATCGACAGTCAGTATCACGATTACCGAAAGTAAAGTAAATGATCTGTTTACGATGGAAATATCGGATAACGGTATCGGCATGGATGCAGCACTTCTGAAAAAAGTTCGCAGTCCCTACGGAACGACCCGAACAACACGTAAGATCGGTCTCGGAATACCTCTTTTGGAAGGGATGGCGACACAGTGCAACGGAGCATTTCACCTGACTTCAAAAGTAGGTGTAGGCACAATTATCGGAGTCAGTGTTCCGTATTCGCATTGGGATCGTCCACCGCTCGGCAATATCGCCGAAACCATCGGTGCTCTTCTGCAAGGAAGTCCGGATGTGTCTCTTTCACTCAATTATTCATTCGAAGATCAAAAATTCAACTTTTCTTCGGATGAAATCAAAAAGGAATTACAGGATGAAGTTTCGCTTGCGGAACCGGAAATCCTTTCTTGGATACAGGAGTATATCCAACAGCAAATTCAGCTCATTCAAGTACAAGGAGGAATGAAAAATGAAATCATTAAGTGACCTGCAAAAACTTCGCGATGAAGCGAAGAAACGTGTCAGTATGCGAGAGGGTGATGCTCGTTATCGTGTTGTCGTCGGTATGGCTACCTGCGGTATCGCTGCCGGCGCTCGCCCGGTATTGAATGCCTTGGTGGAAGAAAGCGCAAATAACACCTATTCATGCACCATCAGTCAAACCGGTTGCATTGGTATGTGTACGCTTGAACCGATCGTTGAAATCAGCGGACCGGACGGCAAAAAAATTACGTATGTGCATGTGAACCCAGCTAAAGCGGTTGAAATTTTAAAGAGTCATGTCGGCAACGATACGGTTTTGGAAGCATATACCGTTGATTCGGCTAAATAAGGAGAAAACTATGGAACGATTACATGTACTTGTTTGCGCCGGCACCGGCTGTACTTCTTCGGAATCAGCCAAAGTCGTCGAAAAATTTCATGAAGAACTGGCGAAAGCCGGATTGACCAGTGAAGTCAAAGTCATCAAGACCGGATGTTTCGGTCTTTGCCAAAAGGGACCGATCGTTGCGATCCATCCCGATAAAGTCTTCTACTGTCATGTTACGGTAGCAGATGTTGCCGAAATCGTCAGTGAACATATTTATAAAGGTCGTCCGGTCAAACGTCTGGAACTGACTGATATCGATGAGGAAACCAAAGAAAAGATTTTCGAAATCGATAAAATCCGTTTTTATGCAAAACAGAAACGTATCGCGTTGAAAAACTGCGGTGTTATCAATCCTGAAGACATCAGTGAATATATCGCAGTGGACGGTTATATGGCATTAGGCAAAGTGTTGACGTCGATGACGCCGCAACAAGTCATCGATGAACTAAAACTTTCCGGTTTACGCGGTCGCGGCGGCGGTGGATTTCCGACCGGTGTCAAATGGCAGTTTGCGGCCAATCAGCCTAAGGGTGATAAATATGTCATCTGCAACGCCGATGAAGGCGATCCGGGTGCATTTATGGACCGTTCCGTTTTGGAAGGCGATCCGCATTGCGTTCTTGAAGCGATGGCGATTGCCGGTTATGCGATCGGAGCCAAGCATGGTTACATCTATATTCGTGCCGAATATCCGATTGCTGTCGATCGTTTGGTAATTGCCATCAAACAAGCCGAAGACCTTGGATTATTGGGCAAAAATATATTCTCGAGCGGATTCGATTTCACGATTGAGATCCGTCTTGGTGCCGGTGCATTTGTTTGCGGTGAAGAGACGGCATTGATAGCTTCCATTGAAGGAAAACGCGGCATGCCGAGTGCGAAACCTCCGTTTCCGGCAGTCAGCGGTGTTTGGGGTAAACCGACGATCATCAATAATGTCGAGACATTTGCCAATGTTGCTCAGATCATCAATAAAGGCGCGGCCTGGTTTACTCAATTAGGTACTGAAAAATCAAAAGGAACCAAAGTATTCGCTTTAGGTGGTAAGATCACCAATACCGGTCTTGTCGAAGTTCCGATGGGAACAACACTCCGTGAAGTCGTCTATGAGATCGGCGGCGGGTGTCCAAACAATAAAAACTTTAAAGCGGTTCAAACCGGCGGCCCAAGCGGCGGCTGTCTGACCGAAAATGATTTAGATACACCGATCGATTTCGACAACCTTGTTGCCTTGGGTTCGATGATGGGATCCGGCGGTATGATCGTTCTGGACGAAGATAACTGTATGGTCGACGTAGCGCGTTTCTACATGGATTTTATCGTTGATGAATCCTGCGGTAAATGCACACCGTGCCGAGTCGGAACGAAACGTTTGTTGGAAATGCTGACAGACATCACCGAAGGCAGGGGAACGATGGAAATGTTGGATGAGATGGAACATCTTGCCTACATGATCAAAGATACCTCGCTTTGCGGACTAGGCCAAACAGCTCCGAATCCGGTCTTATCAACGATGCGTCTGTTTAAAGACGAATATCTCGCTCATGTTCAAGACAAGAAATGTCCGGCTAAAGTCTGTAAACATCTGTTGACTTACTCGATCAAAGAAGATGCTTGCCGTAAGTGCGGACTTTGCGCACGCGGTTGTCCGACCAATGCGATTTCCGGTGTCTTGGGTAAATCACCTTATGTCATCGATGCTTCTAAGTGTATCAAGTGCGGATCCTGTGTGACTGCCTGCCGTTTCGGCGCCGTTGAACGGGTCTAGGAGGAATTATGGCAAACGTAAAAGTTAAAATCAATAATATTGAAATTGAAGTCGACGCAAAATCGACCGTGCTTCAAGCCGCTGAAAAAGCCGGTGTTCATATTCCTACATTATGTTATTTAAAAGATTGTACAGCCAGCGGTGCTTGCCGCGTCTGTACAGTTGAAATCAAAGGTTCACGCAGTTTAGGTGCGGCTTGTATCTATCCTGTCAGTAACGGAATGGAAGTTTTGACTCATTCAGCCCGTGCCATCGATGCCCGTCGCAATACCGTCGAACTGATCATGTCCAACCACTCCAAAGATTGTCTGTCATGCATCCGTAATCAGAATTGTGAGTTGCAGGCCGTTACACAGGAAGTCAATGTCCGTCAATCAGCCTTTGAAGGCGATCATACAAAACCGACGTACGATGATGTTGCTTTCGGAATCGTTCGCGATACTTCCAAATGCATTTTGTGCGGTCGTTGCGTCAACACGTGCCGAGATGTTCAAGGATTAGGTATTCTCGGTTATATCAACCGCGGGTTTAAAACAACGGTCGGACCTGTGTTCAATGCGAGTTTCAACGATGTCAACTGTATGCAATGCGGACAATGCGTCAATGTATGTCCGGTCGGAGCACTGTCCGAAAAAGAAGAGATCCATAATGTTATTGCAGCTCTGAATGATCCGACTAAACATGTGATCGTACAGACGGCTCCGGCCGTTCGTGCTTCATTGGGCGAAGAGTTTGGTAATCCGATTGGAACACGCGTTACCGGTAAAATGGTCGCGGCACTCCGTCGAATCGGATTCAACCGTGTTTATGATACGAATTACGCGGCTGATCTTACCATCATGGAAGAAGGAACCGAATTTATTCATCGAATCACGAATAACGGAACACTTCCGATGATCACTTCATGTTCACCGGGTTGGGTTCGTTACTTAGAATTTGAGTATCCGGATCTGATCAAAAATCTATCGACCTGCAAATCTCCGCATATGATGTTCGGAGCGATCTTGAAATCATATTACGCGCAGGAAAAGAAAATCGACAAAAAAGATATGTATGTTGTTTCCATCATGCCTTGTATCGCTAAGAAGGCTGAGAAAGAACGTCCGGAAACCATTGTTGACGGTATCAAAGATATCGATGCCGTATTGACGACACGCGAACTCGGAAAACTGATCAAACTCTACGGAATCGATTTCAATCAACTTCCCGATGAAGAATTCGATCAAGATATGTTTGGCGAGTATACCGGCGCCGGTGTTATCTTCGGAGTTACCGGCGGGGTTATGGAAGCTGCGTTACGAACTGTTTATGTTAAACTTACCAACAAAGAATTGGATGATGTCAATTTCATGGCGGTACGTGGTGTCGAAGGTGTCAAAGAAGCAACCATCGATATCAACGGAACACCGGTCAGAGTGGCTGTCGCACACAGTATGAGTTTAGCTAAACCGATTTTGGATGAGATCCGTGCAGGTACTTCACCATATGCGTTCATCGAGATCATGGGTTGTCCGGGCGGTTGTATCAACGGCGGCGGTCAATCGATCATTCCGGGTAAGATTCGTAACGGACTCGGCGGAACGTTTAAACAACTTCGTGCCAAAGCCTTATATGATGAAGATAAACTGATGCCGAATCGTCAAAGCCATAAGAATACTCAGATCATTTCGCTGTATGATAATTTCTTGGGAGAACCGTGCGGGCATAAGTCACATGAACTTCTGCATACGACCTATCATCAAAGAGAACGTTTCAAATAAGTAAAAAGGATGCGAGTCTTAGATTCGCATCCTTTTATCTTCAATAAATGGGGAAATTGCATTTAATCCGGAGAAATCATGTAATTTTGTTGGAAAAATCATCGACTCCGACTACAATAGAATCATAGAGGTAAAAAAATGGACGCATGGAAACAAATGGTCGTCAGTTCACTAACGGCTGATGCCTATACGCTTGGCTTACATTGGATCTACGATACGAATAAAATTCAGAAAATATACTCAAATTCATCACCGTTGTTTCAAGTACAAGGAGATAGTTATCATAAGGGAAAAACGAAAGGTGATTTCACTCATTATGGAGATCAGGCCATGTTTCTGATGGACCTGCTCCAGTCAAAAGGAGAATTTTCGCTGGAAAATTTTTATCCGAGCTATTTGAATTGGGCAAACAATTATAAAGGGTATATCGATCATGCCACCAAAGAAACAGTCAAACACATGAACTTGGGAATCAATCAAGGTTATATGTCGTCTGAACTCGGCGGTGCATCACGGATGGCACCGGTTCTTTACGCCTATCGTAATGATGCATCAACGGCTAAAAAGATGGTCATGATGCAGACCAAAGCAACTCACAATCATGCACTTCCGATTGAAATATCCGCGTATCTGTGTGATGTGATTTTCTCAATCGCCAACGGGAAGCCATTGATGAATTCGCTGGAAGACAATATTAAAAAAGCGTCGAAAGATATCCAAGATCTCTACGACCAAGGGAAAAATTGTACGGTTGAATCACCGGTTCAAGCCATTGTATCATTGGGACAAAGCTGTCCTTCGGAAAGTGCGTTTCCGGCCCTTGTATGCTTGCTTCATCGCTATCCGGATGACTACAAAGTCGCGATGAAATTTAACTTGCTGGCCGGCGGCGACAGTGCTGCCCGTGCGATGGTGCTGGGTATGTTATACGGAATCGCCGAGATCACCCATGATGAAGACTGGACTAAACAAGTCCGTCAGATGAGTAAAATCGAATCATTTCTGCAAAACAAATAGTACTATTTCATAGTAAATAAAGTAAAATGGAACTCTCCGCATTGGAAAGTTCCATTTTTTTATCGATAGAAATTAGTAACAGTTTCGAATACCTTATCGATATCCACTAATACCGCTTCTTTTTCAGTACGCTGTTTGACTTCCACCTGGCCGAATTCGATCGCTTTACCGACCGTGATTCTCAGCGGTATTCCGATCAAGTCCATATCGTTGAATTTGACACCGGCACGTTCATCGCGATCATCTAACAGAACTTCGATGTTGTGTTGTTTTAATTGAGAGTACAGAAGTTCGGCCACGTCATTTTGTTTTTCCACTTTCGTGTTGATAACAACGATCGCAACTTGATAAGGGGCAATCTCTTTTGGCCATAATATACCGAAATCATCATGTTTCTGTTCGACTAAGGCTGCTAAACAGCGTCCGGGACCGATCCCATATGAACCCATAACAACCGGATGGAGCTGGTTGCTTTGATCCGAAAAGTTGAGGTTCAGTGCTTTAGCATACTTGTCACCGAGCTTGAAGGTGTTTCCGATCTCGATGCCTTTTGAGAAACGAACATGTCCGACACCGCATTTAGGACAGACATCACCGTCTTTGATGGAACGCAGATCGGCTGTTTCAGTGATCGTGAAATCACTCAGATTAACATTCTTGAAATGGGCATCGGTCTTATTTGCACCGGTAATGAAATTGATCATCGTCGCAACATCGTTGTCCATGTAGACAGGTACTTGCAATCCGACCGGACCGGCGAAACCAACCTTGGCATTCGTAACACTGACGACGGTTTCATTCGCCGCCAACGCCACTTCACCGGCATTCAAGAGCTTACGGAGTTTTGTTTCATTGACTTCGGAATCTCCGCGAACAAGAACGGCAACAACGGTTTTATCAACTTGATATAACAAGGTTTTAACGAATTTTTTTGGATCTTCATTTAAAAATAAGGCAACTTCTTCGATCGTACGCGCATTCGGAGTCATGATTTCTTCGATTGTTTTCATTTCTTCATTGACGATCGCATTTTGGTTATGACAAGGTGCTACTTCGATGTTACTGGCGAAATCGCATGTATCACATAAAACCAGGATATCTTCCCCGATCTCGGTGACGGCTTGGAATTCTTCGGAAAGAAGTCCGCCCATGACTCCCGTATCGGCTGTAACGATCTTATAATCGATGCTCATACGATCAAATGAAGCCTTATAGGCATTGAACATTTTTGTGTAAGATACTTGCAATCCATCCAAATCGGTATCGAAAGAGTAAGCATCTTTCATGATGAATTCACGGACTCGGATCAACCCGAAGCGGGGACGCGGTTCATCACGGAATTTGGTTTGAAACTGATAGATATTAAACGGCAGGTCTTTATATGAACGAATCTTTGAGGCCGCCGCCAACACGAACAATTCTTCATGCGTCGGTCCTAAAACGAACGGTTTATCGAACCGGTCTTTCAAACTGAACATGCTTGATCCGAAGCCTTCGCGTCGTCCACTTTGAATATAGACATCTTCGGGAATCAAGGAAGGCATCAGTAATTCCTGCGCACCGGTCTTATCCATTTCTTCGCGAATGATGTTTTCAATCTTTTTTAGAACACGATAGCCCATCGGCATATACATGTAGACACCGGAAGAACTCTTTTTGACCATCCCGCTGCGTACCAAGAGATTGCCGCTGGTTGAATCTTCATCTTTTACGTTTTCTCTGAGTGTATAAAAGAAACTGTTTTTTAATTTCATGCTGGACCCTCGTCTTTATTTTGATTACTTTAAGATTATATCACGAGCCTATCACTGTATAAAGCGAAAATTCATCCCTAGGTTGACACGCAACCCGATCAACTCTTGATTATTATGAGTAAGTTCAGGAAATAAACGAACGGTAGGAATAAGAATCGACATTTTGGTGCAGTAAGATCGCAGAATGATCGGTTGAAATATTACGAGTTATACACTATAATGAATAAGTCGCTGTAATCAGTCACTTCTGTTTAAAGAACCGACAGAATCTTGACAAGGCGTATTAGCCATGATATACTGACAACGCTAATTAAAAAAGTTTGTGGAAAGTAGAAGCACTCTTCTCACCTGATGGCTCAAGTCATGGGTAATTACTACAACGTACACGTTCTATTAATGTACATGTTGCGGGTGCTGAATCGAGTACCCGCTTTTATATTTAGTCAGGAGGTGTAATTTTATTACAAAGAAAATCAGTACGGATGAGTTGGTCAATGAAGCGATACGTTTTAAAGAGGTATTGGTAATCGGACCGCAAGGCGAGCAGTTGGGAATTCTAATGCGCCGTGAAGCACTTGAAAAAGCCTATGAATATGGGCTGGATCTGTTTTGCGTAGCACCTAACGGAACTCCGCCGGTATGCAAGATCGTCGATTACGGAAAGTACCGCTTTGAACTGCAAAAGAAGACCAGGGAAGCCAAAAAGAATCAGCAAGTGACGGAAGTGAAACCGATACGTTTATCGCCGGTTATCGATACGCACGACTTTGAAACCAAATTGCGCCAAGCGCGCGGTTGGATTACCGACGGAATGAAGGTCAAAGTGGATATGCGATTCCGCGGAAGACTGATCACCCGCCTGGAAGTCGGACGGAAAGTCATGAATAGTTTTATTGCAGAAATTGCAGACATTGCCAGTGTGGAGAAACATCCTTTGCTTGAAGGTAATACTATGAGCATGGTGTTGGCACCCAAACGCGGCAAATAACAAGGAGAAATCGTTATGCCAAAAATGAAAACCAAAAAGGCCCTTGCTAAACGTGTAAAAGTTACCGGAAGCGGCCAGTTGAAGAGATCCCATGCGTATGTTTCCCACTTCGCGGCAAATAAATCGCACAAACAAAAACGTAATTTAAGAAAGCCGACATTAGTTTCGAAGGCTGATTTCAAGCGCATCAAACTGATGATTCAGCGCTAAGGAGGGAAAACAATGCCAAGAGTAAAAGGTGGTACAGTATCACGCCGTCGCCGTAAGGCAGTATTAAAATTAGCCAAAGGTTATTTTGGTTCCAAACACACGATCTATCGTACAGCCAATGAGCAGGTAATGCATTCATTGAAGTATGCATACCGTGACCGTAAGACATTAAAAAGAGAAATGCGTAAATTGTGGATTGCTCGTATCAATGCGGCAGCCCGTATGCATGACATCAGTTATTCTGTCTTGATGCATGGTTTAAAATTAGCCGAGATAAACGTTAACCGTAAGATGCTTTCCGAAATCGCCATTCATGACGCTAAGGGATTCACCATTATTGTTGATAAGGCGAAGAAAGCTTTAGCTAAATAAATAACCGTGACCGGGAGGAATTTTATGAATGATGTGAAAACAACGTTAAATGAACTTCTGGTTGACATGTTTAATCATATTTTGTTTTTGGAAGAAAAGAACTTGAAGGATCAAGGCGTTAAACTTTCGATGACGGAAGTCCATACCCTTGAAAGTATCAAGAAAAGCGTATCCAAAACAATGAGTGATGTCGCAAAATTGCAGATGGTCACCCAGGGAACTCTGACTGTATCAATCAACAGATTGGTAAAAAAAGGATTCGTGTGGCGTGAAAAAGATAAGATCGATAAACGTGTCATACGTCTCGAACTGACTCCTGTCGCAAAAGAAGTGCTGAACATCCATGACCGTTTCCATTCGGAAATGATCGACTCATTGATTGCGGACATGAAAATCGACGATGATACGAATCTGATCGATTCACTCGCACGAGTCATGAGCTATTTCAAAAATATCGGCTAAGAAAAAAAGACCGTCGCAAGAGGGTCTTTTCTTTATCGTTGATCTATGTAATTATGTTTCAATGCGTTATATTTATCAGCAGCGATATCAAGATAGACAGCCTGATTTCGTGATTCTGCCATCATCATCGCCCATGTACACCATAAAAGGTTATGGAGTTTTTCGTAGATATCCAGATCGCGTCGTTCATCAGCGGTCGGTGTGCGTGAGAAATAAGAAGTATAAAAAAGTTCTCTTTCTTTCACATCGGTGATCTTGTTTTCAGTGAAGAACGACATAATATCGAATAATGGATCATTATCACCCGCATATTCAAAATCGATCAAATAATCACGTTTAGCGGAAAAACCGATATTACCGGAAACCCAATCATTGTGGCAAAGAGTCAGAGGCCGTTGAACGGCTGCGGCATCCGCAATACAATCACGAGCGAAATCCAAGTCATAGATCGGGTGTTTGATTTTATTGAAATATTGATTGTAACGACCGATCGGATCAAAACGATAACCGATGCAACGTTTGAGTGAATGAAGTTTTTTCATCAACAAAGCGGTACGCACGAGCTTGTCGGTCCCTGTATATTCATCGTAGATTTGAAAATCTTCGATGTATTCGGTGATTTTTATGCCGGTATCAGGATTGAAATAAAGTGTTTCTTTATCTAATTCAGCGTCTTTGATCAATTCCAATGCAGCTGCTTCATGATGAAAATAAACGATACTGGCAGCATCTTCGCGCGGTTGATGGACAACGATCCATTTACCGGCTACTTTCGCCAATGTATTGATATTTGTCAGTCCTTTGTTTAAGGGAATCAACTCTTCGACTGGTTGGTTGAAGATTTCTTTCAGAAGCGTTTCTATCATAATTATTTCCTCACAGTTATATGATAGCATAATCTTCCGCGGTTTGATAAAATAAGGTGGGTGATTGAAATGAGAGTAGCACTGGCAACCTTAAATGCCAAATATATCCATAAGAATCTGGCGTTGCGATGGCTCTATGTAAATCGACCGACTGATTCCGAAGTTGAAATATTTGAAGGAGTCATCCGCGATGATCCCGAAAAATTAGCACGTCGTATCGTGTCTTTTGAACCGGATGTTATCGGTCTTAGTGTCTATATATTCAACAGCGAAGAAACAAAAAAATTGATTCAAGTACTTTGCAAATGGATGCCGCAGGTCAAAATCGTGCTTGGAGGTCCGGAAGTGACCTATCATCCGAATCCTTGGTTCGATCTTTCGATCACGGCTATCGTCCGCGGCGAAGGCGAAGAGGTGTTTTGGCAAGCCATTGACGGTCATTGGGATCTGCCGGGGATACTCACCCGCAAGAATCAATTCACGAGTGTACTTCAGGTCGATTTGAAGAATTTGGAAGGCAAAGAAAGTCCGTACTTTCTGTCAGTTGATCTTGCGGACATCAACCAACGTTATTTATATATGGAAACATCACGCGGCTGCCCGTTTCGGTGCGCCTATTGTTTATCATCGGCGGAAGACGGCATGCGTTATTTTTCGATGGACTACTTGAAAACAACGTTTGAGCGACTTCGTTCTTATGATATTCGACAGGTAAAATTTCTTGATCGAACGTTTAATGTCCGACCTGAAAACGCCCTCGTTCTCGCAAAACAATTAGCTTCGTTTTCGACTTCGACATCTTTTCATGTCGAGCTCGTCGGAGATACACTCAGTGAACCGTTGAAACAGTTCTTTCTGGCTCAGGATCCCAATCGTTTTAGGTTTGAGATCGGTGTTCAATCATTTTATCTACCAACGTTAAAAGAAGTCGGGCGTTTTTCCGATATTCCGACCTTGAAAGCAACCATCCGCCAATTCTCAGATGCTCACATGCATCAACATACCGATTTGATTGCCGGGTTACCGTTTGAAGATCTGACACAATTCAAAGACTCGATGCAACAATTATTTGAACTTTATCCCTATGAAATTCAAGTGGGAATCCTCAAGTTACTGCACGGAACACGACTTAAAAAAGATGCGGCGATCTATGGCTATGTAGCGGATGATTCGGCACCTTATCAACTTCAGGAAAGTAAATGGATGAGCAGAGATGACATCCGTCAAGTCGAATTGGCCGCTGCAGCGATGGAAAAATGTTATAATTCGCAAAAACTGCGTGATGTTTTGATTGAACTGTCAAAGTCCAAAGATACGTTGATTTTCGATGTGTTAAGTGAAATAGGTTACGCTCTTACCGAGCTGCCTCGACCTTATCAAGTCAAAGAATTCTTTTTAGTTCTCATCAGCGCATTGTGTGTGCATTATGATAAAATAACAGTAGAATCCAAATGCGTACATGCGTATTACCAACTTTCACCGATCTGTCCTGTACGGCTGCTCGATTCGGCATTTACTTCGGAAGAAACCAAACTCTTCCAATCAACCATTCGTGAAGAGTGTCAAAAACGCAATATCTTGATCAAACACCTGCGCTGCGAACGACGTGATGATCTGTCGAAAGGATCGGATGTTTGGATGTATCCGGCACAAGGAAAGTTCAGGATCTTATTTACATTGGATCGACACGGCGTACTGGAAGGGGAACAACGATATGAAACTGATCATCGCAACACATAACGAAAATAAAGCGATCGAGATACGCGACTATTTAAAAAATCAGAGTCAATTCGAGATTCTGACCTTGAATGATCTGGGAATCGAGGACGAAGTCGAAGAAACCGGATCCACGTTTCGGGAGAATGCGCTTATAAAAGCGAACACCATCATGCGATTGACCGGATATTTGACGATTGCAGATGACTCAGGACTTGAGATCGATGCGTTGGATAAACAACCGGGGATCATGTCGGCACGCTATCTGGGAAAAGAAACACCTTACACGGTTAAAAATGAGATCATTTTGAATCAGTTGGCAACCGCAGCGATAAGAACAGCACGCTTTGTCTCGGCGATGGCGATCTCTTCGCCTGAGTGTCGACCGGTTGTTATGCAGGGAATACTTGAAGGACAAATTGCCGTCAGTCCGCAAGGTGATAACGGCTTTGGCTATGATCCGATCTTTATTCCGTTGGGGATGCATCAGACAATGGCGGAAATCAGTTTGGAAGAGAAAAACAAAATCAGTCACAGAGCCATTGCGTTGCGAGAAACCGTTGCCTATCTGCTGAATCTGATCGAAAGGGAAGTAAATATATGAATCATGCCAAACAACACATTGCGACACTATTAGGTTTACTCACGATCATCGTTATTTTAGTGACCGTGATCGATGTCACCTGTTTTGATAAATCGTTCTATAACAGCCAATTCACAAAATTGGATGTTGCGAGTGAAATGGGAGTCAGTTCAACCGATTTAAAAACGATCACCGATGTATTGCTGGATTACACCCAAGGAAAACGAAGCGATATGATCGTAAAAGTAAATGTTTCCGGTTCGGTTCAGGAAGTATTCAATACGCGTGAAAAGGACCACATGGTCGATGTTCGAGCGCTTTATCTCAATGCCGTCATGTTCAGAAATATTGCGGTTGTCGTTGTGATCGCTATGAGTGCATTATTCGCATTTCTCTATCGAAAAGAAACAATCAGGATTCTGATACGAGGATTCCAACAGGCTTCCGTTCTGTTTGGAATATTATTCGTTTTTGTTCTTATCTACTGTCTGGTCGACTTCAATGCTTTCTGGATTTTCTTTCACCAAATATTTTTCCGAAATGATCTCTGGCAATTAAATCCGAATACAGACCTATTGATTCTGATGGTCCCGGAACCATTCTTCAATGCGTTGGTCATGAGAATCATATTCCGCTTTATCGCTGCTTTTGGTTTAGTGCTGGCCGGTGGATCTTTATGGATCAGAAATAAGAAATCTTCATGACATCCCGCCAATTAAAAATACTCGCACTCATAACAATGACGATCGACCATATCGGAGCGTTTGTTTTCAAAGACATCATTATTCTTCGTGTCATCGGAAGGATCGCATTTCCAATCTTCACGTTTCTGTATGTCGAGAGTTACATTCACACATCCAACCGAAAAAATTTGATGCTGCGAACAACGATCGCGGCAGTATTAGGTCAGATACTGCTTTGGCTGTCAGGATCAAATCTCGTTGGGATATTCTTTTTGTTTTCACTCGGTTGGTTAGCGTTTGCGCTGATCGACAAAGGGTTTGTTTGGGCCGTTCCGCTCATCATGTTGACAGCCGAATATTTCAAGGTTGATTACGGGTGGTATGGAATCGCAACGTTAGTTTTATTTTACTTGTTGCGCGGAAAACGGAAGCAACAATGCATTTCATTTGTTTTGTTGACAGTCCTTTTTCTGATCAGTCCGTTCTTTGATCCATCCTATTGGCCGTACATCACACCGATCATGCAACATTTTTTTTCCGAATACTGGGTTTTCTTCATCGAAGGATTTGCGGTGCTGGCACTTATCCCAATCTATTTCTACAACGGTAAAATGGGTAAGCGTTTTGAATCGAAATCAGCTCGTACATTCGAAAAATATTTCTATTACGTTTATTATCCTGTTCATATCGCCATATTGGCGATATTGGGAGGTGGCTTATAAATGATCCATGTCGTCCTCTTTGAACCTGAGATTCCGCAGAATACAGGCAATATCATGCGTACATGCGTTGCTTCAGGTTGTGAACTACATTTGATAAAACCATTGGGATTTTCGTTGGAAGAAAGATATATACGCCGCAGCGGGATGGATTACCGAAAAGATCTGACAATGACGTTACATGAGAATTGGCATGAGTTCATTTCGACGATCAACGGTCAACTTTTCTATATTACTCGTTATGGAAAGAAAGCACCTTCGGATGTTGATTTCCGACCGATCAAAGAAGATATCTATCTGGTGTTTGGAAAAGAGAGTACCGGCATTCCCAAAGCAATCTTACGCGATCATCTTGAACGTTGTCTGCGACTTCCGATGGTTGCCGATGCCAGAAGTCTCAATCTTTCCAATACTGTCGCAATCGTCGTGTATGAAGCTTTACGTCAAAAAGGGTACCCAGGTTTAGCAACCCACGAAGTACTCAAAGGTGAGGACTGGTTATCGTCTGATGAGTAAATTAGACTTCCTTTTCGATACACTTGAAAAAAGGATCGTAACTGCCATGTTTCTGCTTTCGGTATTCGCGTTGGCTGTATTGTCCGGTCAGTTGAAACTGGGTTTACTTTTGCTGAAAATCGAAACGACGGTGGATCTGTTCAAATTAGCCGAACCAAAAATCAGTGAAATATCCTTGCTTACTCGTTTTCTGGCAGCTTATCTCGATGCCAACTTCACATTTTTCAATGGCGTAAAAGCATTCATCAACAGTCTGCGTATCGCTGATCTCGGATTTGTCGCAATGCTGATCATTCTGTTGCAAGGTGATAAAAAATCGACATCGGAGAAAATTCCTTATCGCATCTGCGCAACAGTTGTCATTTTACAAGCAGTTCTCTATGCTTTTTGTGTTGTCGCGACGGTGTATGCATACCGTGCGACAAGCGGATTACAGGCTGCTCAATTATTTTATATCATGGGTATCGCCTGTACATTGTTCACATTGATTGAAATGGTTCTCATTATCGGCTCATCAATTCAAGTCAGTTATGCGTTGGTGAGTGAAACAATGAAAAAACATGGGTAGACTATTTGAAATCGAAAGCGTTATACTCTATAATACTAACGAGGTGATGAAATGATTGAAAATTTGAATGACGTAATATCGATCGCAGTCATCGTAGGATTGTTGGCAGTACTGGGTTATTTCAATATCAAAACATTTTTACATCATCGTCAAAGAAGAATCATCGAAGAAGAAATCGAATATTACAAAGAGTGGTAAACCACTGGATCACATGAATCGGAGGAAAATAAATGTTCACAAAATCCATTACGTCTCCCAATGCTCCTAAAGCAATTGGACCTTATTCGCCGGCTGTCAAATTAGGTGACTTCGTTTACATGTCAGGTCAGATTGCTATTGATCCTGCAACATCTGAATTGATCAACGGTGAAATTCAGGAACAAACTTATCAAGTACTTAAGAATATCGAAGCATTGTTGACGGAAATGAATTTAGATATGCGTCACATTGTTAAGACAACTGTCTATATGACTGATTTAAGTGATTTCGATGCTATGAATGAAATCTATGCGACCTATTTTGTACAACCTTATCCGGCTCGCACAACTGTCCAAGTTTGTGCTTTGCCTAAAGGTGCAAAAATTGAAATCGAATGTTTGGTCATCGATACATTGGCGTATGAACAACAGTTAGCTGCTCAAGAGGGCGGTTGCGGTTGCGGCGATTGCGGTGAAGATGCCTGCGATTGCGGTGAATGCGGTGACGAAACTTGCGGTTGCGGTGATGAAACTTGCGACTGTGAGAGTAAAGAAGAAAAAGCAGAGAAAACAGAAAACAGCGAAGTTTGCAAAGACGGATGCTGCTGCGGCTAAAAAGCCGCTTTTTTTTTGGAACAGCGGAATCGATATTGATGAATTTATAAACAAATGTTAGGAAAAATGAGGGTTGTTGCGAATAATAGGTATGAGGTAATTACGATGCATCCAATTGAAACTCTATATCTTAAATATGATTCTCAACAAGGAATCACTGAAATCACCGGGATCCATAAGAAGTCACTGGTAAAATGCAAACCGATCGATATTATCGATTTCTGGTGTCTAAGTTGCGGAACCAGTATCGAAGGGAGTCATAATGCGTTCAGACATCATCTTGATATAACGCAAAAACTGCCGGTTCTAGTAAATCCGGTAAAGATGATCTTCTTTTTTCCGACAACTTCTTTACGGAATTCGGATTGTATCTGGATCAATTCAAATCAAATAAAAGCAATCGACAGTTCTGCGGAAAATGCAAAGATACTCTTTCATTGCGGTCGATCTCTGCAGAGTGACATCAGTGTCAGATCACTCAAATTGCAAATCAAACGATGTCGCGATCTGTCTGAAATTATTCGTCGCCACCATGAACATGATCAGAGTGAACTGCCGTATTTTTTATGTGATCAATCATAAATCACTCAAATCTTGTGTTGAACTTGATTGAAAGGGGTATAATCAAGGTGAACATTTGAGGTAACAGCATGAATCAGAGGTTGAAAAAAGATATTAAGACGACGATATTCATTATCTTGTCGGCGCTAATTTATTCATTTTCATTGAAAGTCTTCGTTCAGGCAGGGCAGTTATTTCCGGGCGGATTTTCAGGTATTTCGCTATTAATCACCCGATCCTTAAAAACATATGCGAATATTTCGATTCCGTTCAGTTTGGTTTATTTACTGTTGAACGCCGGACCGACTTTGTTGGTTTATAAATATGTAGGGAAGAGATTCACGATTTTTTCAGTCATGCAGTACCTGTTGGTCAGTCTGTTTGTGCAAATATTGCCTTCCTACCAAATTACCGGTGATATTATTCTGATCGCCGTATTCGGCGGAATATTATCAGGCTTCGGTAATTCGCTGGCGCTGCGGGTCAATGCCAGTTCAGGCGGAACTGATTTTATTGCCATCTATGCATCCACAAAAGTTCATGTACCTACATGGACATACATACTCTACGGAAACACCGTTGTTCTGATCATCGCCGGACTCTTATTCGGTTGGCAACAAGCTCTCTATTCGATTATTTATCAATTTTGTTCGACGCAAGTGGTTACCTCTCAACATCTCCGTTATAAATTGATGAGTTTATTTATCATCACCGAAAAACCTGACGAAATCACAGCGAAGATTTTTTCGGGGACACGGCACGGTATCACAAAACTATGGGGCGAAGGGGGCTTCAGCAAGCAACCTAAATGTATGCTTTTCATGGTAGTGAATGCATTTGAGGTAGATGATGTCGTTGAAGCAGCGAAAGCGATCGATCCTCATGTTTTTATCGATATTTCCAAGTCAGAAAGAATCATTGGGAATTATTATCAAAAACCTTTAGATTAATCTTGCTTTTTTATCCGAATAATGGTTAAATATTAATGTCTTTTTATCAAGAGATGAGGTAGAGAGTTAGCTCGGTGACCTCACGCCAACCTGCCCAACGGCAAGGTGGTTCTGCTAACGGCGATAAGGAAAAACGCATCTTCTGCACCAACACCTTCACGTCGGAGGTGTTTTATTTTGATAAAAAGCCCTATAGGAGGAACGAAATGAAAGACTATTTATTCACGTCGGAAAGCGTCACAGACGGACATCCCGACAAAATCTGCGACCAGATCGCTGATGCGATTCTGGACGCGGCGATCACGCAAGATCCACTGTCGAAGATGGCAGTAGAAGCAACGATCAAAGACGATTTTATACTGGTTTACGGTGAGTGCAATACAAAAGCCGTGATCGACTATGTTAAGATCGCAAAAGAGGTTGTCAAGAGTATTGGTTATAAGGAACATTATCATGTAGAAACAAAAGTTAACAAGCAATCATCCGAGATCTACAATGCGGTCACATTCAATAATGATATCGCGGCCGGAGATCAGGGAATCATGTTTGGTTATGCCTGCAATGAGACTGAAAATTACATGCCTTTGGCAATCGATACAGCCCATAAATTAGCGAAACGTTTGAGTGATCTAAAGTTCGAAAACGATCTGATCCGACCTGACGGAAAGACACAGGTCACAGTACACTACCGCGACAATAAACCGGTTTCGATCCACACGATCGTTATCTCGGCGCAACATGATGCCAGTATCTCCCAAGAAGAACTTCGTAAATTGATCATGGCAGAAGTCATTGCCAAGGTGGTTGATCCTAAATGGTTGACACCGGAAACCCACTACTACATCAATCCGAGCGGATCGTTTGTGGTCGGCGGTTCCTTCAGTGACAGCGGTACGACCGGTCGCAAGATCGTTGTTGATACTTACGGCGGAACCGGTCGGATCGGCGGCGGATGTTTCAGCTCGAAAGACCCGAGTAAGGTCGATCGCAGTGCTGCTTATTATGCCCGTTATGTGGCTAAGAATATTGTTGCCAATGACCTGGCAGATCGCTGTGAGATCCAACTTTCTTACGCGATCGGTCAAAGTACACCTATTTCGGTTATGGTCGAAACGTTCGGTACCAATCATGTAAGTGAGGAAGAAATCTACCGATTAGTTGAAAAGAACTTTGATTTCCATGTTGGGAATTTAATCAAGGAACTTGATCTGTTGCGTCCTATCTATCGTTCAACCAGCAATTTCGGCCACTTCGGCCGGGCCGGTTTCAGTTGGGAAAATATCATTAAAATGAAATAACGGGTAACCGTTATTTTTTTTAGTGTGTCCTGCTTTACAAATGTTCACAGGCGTTGTTTAATGATTAAGTAACTTAATAGTTAAGTCACTTAACTGAAAAAGGATAGGAGGCCGATGTGGAAGAGAATCAAATCAAACGAATGGTTCAATTACTGATATCAACGATGGGAAATATCCGGCGTACCGAGAAAAATATGCGTAAATCAATTGAATCCGACAACAATAATCTATTCTTGTTGATGGAACTGGCTCGGATATCGCAAGGTGATCCGATCTCAATCGGCGTATTTACCGAAACACTTCAAGTTTCACCGGCTGCGACGACGCAATTCATCAATCAACTGCAATTGCATAACTTTGTGAAACGTACGGTCTGTGAAACAGACCGACGGCAGGTATTGATCCAATTGACCGAGACGGGAAATCAGGCTGTAGAAGAAGGGCAGAAAAAACTTGAGATCTATGTAAATCGATTGTTTGCATTTCTAGGTGATGAAGATGCCCAGAAATTGAATGAAATTTTAGCAAAAATATCGTTATTTTGTCAGAATGACAAAGGAGAAATCGTATGAAGAAGAAAAATAGAAACAGGATCATACTGTTGCTGATTGCAACTATAGTTGTCATCGCAGTTTTCGCACTTTTCAACAATTTGAAACAAGCGGCCCAAAAACGGATCGTCAGTGAAAGTACCGTCGTCAAAGTTGAGAAGGGTGATTTGATTCTTTATAGTTTGGCGAAAGGGAAGATCGCATCAGCTTCTGTTACGGACGTCACATTTACCGGTTCCATCAAAAATATTTATGTCAAGATCGGTGACACGGTCGCCAAAGACGTCGTCATCGGACAATATACGAGTCTTACACAGCGCACGGTGGATCTCACTGCCAGTGTTGCCGGAGTCATCACAGCGATCCCTTCTGCCGTTAAAAACACATTTAGTATTGCTGATCCGAATCAACTTCAAATGAATGTTGAGATCTCCGAGAAAGATATCGCGAAGATCAGTGTAGCGCAAAATGCGGTCATTTATGTAGATGCGATCAATGTCAATATCAACGGAAGCGTCACGGCGATCTCACAGGTGGGTAATACCAGTGCCGACTATACCACATATACTGTCACGGTTACGTTTAGTAAAGGTGATAACAAGATCTTTTTAGGGATGACCGGCAGTGCCAAGGTTGAAACAACAACTAAAAAAGATGTCTATAAAGTTCCAATCGAAGCTCTCATCGAAGCAAACGGAAAATATTACATTTTAAACAAGACATGGTTTAGCAATATGAATAAACCTAAAACCGATTATTACATCGAAGTGACTGTCGGCAGTGCCGATGTCAACTTTGCGGAAATCAGTGGGACTCAATTGGATAATTTGGAAGTTGTCGTTCTTCCGACCTCTACCACGTTGAGTTTCTTCAAAAGGCCGTCCAGTGCTACATCTAACTGACGTTAAAAAAAGGTACAAAATGGGTGAGACGATCGTCATGGCGTTGAACGGCATCAATCTGACCATCAATGAAGGCGACTTTACAGCAATCGTCGGACCCAGCGGGAGCGGGAAATCGACGCTTATGAACATCCTCGGATGTTTGGATGTAGTCAGTTCCGGTACCTATACGTTAAATAACATTCCGATCCAGAATTACGACGAGGATACACTGGCGGAAATTCGCAATAAGCAGATCGGTTTTGTTTTTCAACAATTCAATCTGTTGCCTAATTTTTCGGCGCTGGAAAACGTGATCATCCCAATGACCTATGCGCGTGTTCCGAAAAAAATACGGGAAAAGAAAGCAGCCGAACTGTTGGCTCAGGTCGGGCTTGCAGATCGCATATATCATAAGCCGACCGAACTGTCCGGCGGACAACAGCAACGTGTATCGATCGCACGCGCTTTAGCGAACGATCCGCACATCCTGTTGGCCGATGAACCGACCGGTGCGCTGGACCAAAAGACCGGCCAAGAAGTACTGGCATTATTGAGTTCGCTCAATAAGCAGGGTAAGACCGTCATCATTATCACACATGACATGAATGTTGCCAGATATGCAAAACGGATCGTCACATTGCGTGACGGTGTGATCGAGAGTGATACGGAAGCAGGTGAAGCGCATGATTAAAGAATATATTTCCATCGCATGGCGATCAGTCATTGCGCATAAAATCAGAGCACTGTTGACCACGCTTGGCGTTGTGATCGGTGTCGCATCGGTCATCTTATTATTGTCACTGGGCAACAGCGCCAAAGCCGAAGCTGCCAACCAGATCCGAAGTATCGGAAGTAACTTGGTCTTCGTAAGTGTCAATGACTCACAGGGCGTCTTACCGTCCATTTGGTTGGACGAACTTAAAAGTTCGGGGCAGATGGCTGCCGTGAGTGAATTGATCCAAGGAAGCACCTCATATCAAGTCAACGGTACTGACATTACCGTCAGTGTCAGCGGAGTTAATCAAAATTACGGTTACATTTCCAATCTTTCACTCAGCAGCGGCCGCTTCCTGTCATCAGTCGATATCAACAATAACTTGGCTGTCGTGGTCGTCGGCTCCAAGATCCCAAGTCAACTGTTTCCCGGTTTGGATCCGATCGGTCAGACGATGGTGATCAAAGGGGTTCCGTTCAAAGTCATCGGTGTCAATAAGGCACGCGGAACAACATTCAGCGGCGACATGGACATGATGGTCTACATCCCGCTTGATTATGCCGGATCGATCTTTACAAACTTCAGCGGACAACGTACCTTTTACATTGCCAGCAACTCTGAGAAGACCGTTGATACAACGATCAACAAAGTCACTAATTATCTGAAGGCAACGATGCCTTCGGAAACACTCTACCGTGTTTTCAGTCAATCGCAGATCCTAAGTGTCATGAATACATTGATGAGCTTATTGACGACCCTATTAGCCGGAATCGCATCGATCTCATTGTTGGTCGGCGGCATCGGAATCATGAATATCATGTTGGTGACAGTACGAGAACGTACTCGTGAGATCGGTGTCCGCAAGGCGCTGGGTGCGAAACGCTCGCAGATCCTGTTTCAGTTTCTGATCGAAGCCGTCATCATCACAATGTTGGGCGGTATCATCGGTTTGATCATCAGTTACATCGGAGCTTCCATTATTCAATATTTCAGCAGTTTCAAAGTTACGATCGGTTTAGATTCAGTGATTCTTTCATTGGTATTTTCAATCACCATCGGAATCGTATTCGGTATCTATCCCGCTAATAAAGCCAGTACCCTTGAACCGGTCGAAGCGCTTCGTTACGAATAATCGAACGATATTTAAAAAGACTGACTCTTGCGATAACGGCTTCCGTGTTGCGGTGCAAAACATTTAAATAGCACTGAAAATAGTAAATAATTAGCATATAAAAAAGCACTGAATATATTTAGTGCTTTTTTTGCGTATTGATGATTTCTCATGGATGACGCTTGATGCTCTCTATTACCTTGCTGCTTTGACTTTTAACTATAAGATGACATTGGTTAGTTTTCTGAATATTGAAGGCGCACTAGTATAACAAGTTCCTTACATTTATGTCTTCTAGAAGTTTGGCTATAATCTTTTCCAAATTTTCAGTATGTTGTGGATTCAATTTATTTGCATCATCCAGAAAAGTAGAATAGGAATCAATTCTGTTGAATTTTAGACCAAGGTCATTTAATCTATTGCTATTCGATAATGAGTCCCTAACTAATAAAGGGAATTTGATTCTTAATAAACACAAAACGAGCAATGTTGTAATATAAATATTTTGACTCACAGTGTTGTAACTAAAAGATTACTTTTAAACGTGTTCTTTTATTTACTTCGACTTATATGAATGTTCCGACTAAACTCAAACTAAAGAATATACTCATTTATTATTGTTGAATCCATCTTCTAACTCTTCCTTTGAATAGGCTCCTGTCCAATGGTAGGGCTGTAATTCTTTTAGAGTTATAAATTTTAGAACGTTGTCTTTTGTTGTCACTCCTATTTTAACATCTTCTCCCCAATAGCGTAGCCGTTCTTGACATACACCACAAGGAGAGAGAACTTTAAATGGAGATTTTTCATCGTTCCGTACCACACAGAGGCAGTGTGTTACTTTTGAATTATATTTTTGTGCTTCGCACATTGCTCCTGTTTCTATACACAGTTCAACACTGGTATTAAAAGTTTCCAATGCCACACTTATCAAATACTTATCATCATCAGTATGAATTACTGCCGCACCACCCCAACCTATTGGAAAACGATGCTCAATAAATTCAACAACCCTTGTATACATTTCTTGTTCTATATTCATAAACTTAACCTCCTGTTATAAGTCTATTATAACAACTTATGAAATAATAGCACCAATAATCGCATATAATATCGCATGTATTTTAGCATACTAAATATCGCTATAATTATTGATATTTTGCGAGGAATAAGCTTGTTCCTCGTTTTCGACAGTCTGCTATTATATATGCTAAAATGATGTTTTGCACCTCAATACGGAAGCCGTTACTCTTGCGAGCCGGTCTTTTTTTAATTCAAATTCAGTTATTCTGCCAATCTTTACAGACATCTACCCAACCTTCGGAAGATGAATATACGATCAGTTCAGCGATCGATAGTTCAATCGCTGAATTAGAACTTCCGCAAGCGGGAAAAACCGTCGAAAATCGTTTCAGCGATTCATCCAGATAAACAACGGCTGAATCCGGTAGGGCGAACGGACAAACACCTCCGACCGCATGGCCGGTTTTTTCAAGTGTTTCTTCGGCATTCAACATCCGAGCTTTCATCGCAAACGTACTTTTGAATTTAGCGTTATCGATCTTGGCATCGCCGGCCGTTACAACTAACAGGGCACTTGTATCATGACGGAAAGCCAGTGTTTTGGCGATCTGTTTTTCTTCGCATTTCAGAGCCAGTGCGGCATCACTTACGGTCGCGCTCGAAACATCGAATTCCAGGATCCTGTTGTCTATATTGTAGTCAGAAAAGTATTCAATCACTTTTAAAATGGCCATCCGTGCTACCTCATTGTAAATCAATGGGAATAATGTACCACGTACCACGCGACATTTCAAGGTTAGATCTGGTTTATGTGGATATTGACGTCTAGCAACTAAAAAAACAGGAATTAACCATTCCTGTTTTGAGTGAATCGGATTATCTCAACGTCAATTCGCAATATGATGGTGGGACTCCGGGGTATTCATATCGATCGCACTGAAGGTATAACCCATTGATTTTCCATAACGGATGATATCGCGCAGGGCTCCGACGGTTGCGGCATGGCCGGCTCCGTCATGCATCAAGACCACATATTGTTTGCCGCTGCCCAATTGCCGTTTAACATTGGCAACAAGTGCCGCACTGCCAAGATTACTGGCATCTCCGGACGATACGTTCCAATCGAAGTAGTGGAAACCTTGCTCTTTGAGTTGAATGCTCAAGCGCGTCATGATCCCCGGATTGAAACGACTGACCGTATTTGATCCGCCGCCGGGGAAGCGGAAGAGATAGGATTTGTATCCGGTCAATGATTCAACTTCAGCTTGGATCTTATACAGGTTATCGAAGAACACTGCTTCCGAAGAGTAAATATACTGGTAATTATGGACGTAGCCATGCAGACCGATCGTATGGCCTTCGGCGTACGCTTGTTTGATGAGGTAGTTATATCCGACATCACGGTGATTGACGAAGAATGTGGCTTTCACACCTTCTTCACGGAGAATACGCAGAACATCAACGGTATTTGAACTCGGTCCGTCATCAAAAGTCAGATAAATGACACTGCCGGAGTGTGAAACGTTCGGCGCAGGCGGAGCAGTGATATTGACGGTACGTTTAGCTTCTGATCTATTTCCGGCGCTGTCCGTGGTACTGTAAGTGACCGAATATGAACCGACTTTGGATGTATCGACATTCGAAGAAACAGTGATACTCTCGGTTGGAATCGTTCCGCAATTATCCGTTGCCGTTGCACCGGCATCGTTATAGGTCGAGAATGACGTCAATGAAATGACCGCCGGTCCGTTAAGCGTGATGATCGGGGCACTCGTATCCTCATAGCGCAGGGTACGAACTTTAGTTACACTGTTCCCGATTCGGTCAGCGACCGTATAACTGATCTGAGCCGTTTCATTTTTTACTGCAACAGTGGAACTTACATCCCCGTCAGTGATATCAATGGCTGTAAATCCTTCTTCGACATAAAGTTGATTCGGACACACGATCGTATCAGCTGAACCTTTTAATTCAAGATCAGGTGCCGTTGTATCTTTTACAACTACTTTGCGAACGATCTCATCGATGATTCGATGACCGTCACTTAAGATATAAGTGACATCATAAACACCCGGTACACGCGTCTGTAGGCTGCCTGCGACCGTTACAGTTACTCCGGTCATCTTGGGATTGACTAATTCGACCCCCGGATCATCAAACAGTTGACCGGATTCAAGTGTCAGTTCTTTGACCCCGACGATGCGCAGATATTTCGGTTTATTGAGTTGCATAAAAAGAGCCGCCGAAAGGATGCTGACGATACTTAAAATTATCCAAAACTTATTTTTTTTGCCCACGTTGTTGCTCCCCCGATATAACTAGTGTTTTTTGATCAATGCTTGTTCTACTGCTTTTAGTATGACATTACTTGAATATGTGGCATTGGTTATCGTATCCACCTGCAAGGTTTGATCAGCAAGGATTCTATCGATAATTACTTCAGCCGGTTTACCTCGGCCGTTGGAATGTTTCGTGATGTTGATGGCAGTGACGCAATGATCGGACACAGAAACCGTAACACTGACACTGACCGGAAACAGGGTATAGGATCCGCTGTAAACTCCATCGTTCAATTGCGTAAAATCAATCGTCGATATTGTTAAGTGTTTCAAATCATTTTTACTGTTCCAACTCAAATATCCAAAAACTGAAACACCGATAAGAATCAAAATTACCATACTTCCGAAAAACCAACGATAGATCAGTTTTTTCTTTTTCATGACGGTGTTTCTTTCTCTAATTAATATATATGACTTTCACTCATAATTCAAGTGACACGATAAAAAAAAGCCCGATTTTTGATTGGGCTCAAACTAATGACTATTCTTCTTCGAACTGACTGTTATACAGGGTCGCATAGAAGCCGCCTGCACTCATCAAATCAGTATGATTTCCTTGTTCGACGATCGTTCCGTGGTTCATGACCAAGATCAGATCGGCATCGCGGATCGTTGATAAACGGTGCGCGATAATAAAGCTTGTGCGTCCGATCATCAGTTTTTCCATGGCCTTTTGAATCAGAACTTCCGTCCGGGTATCAACGGAACTGGTTGCTTCATCTAAAATCAGAATCTGCGGATCGGCAAGGAATGCGCGCGCGATCGTTAACAGTTGCTTTTGACCTTGTGAAATATTCGTTCCTTCTTCATTGATAACCATATCGTAACCTTCCGGCAAGGTCTTGACGAAGTGGTCGACTTTCGCCATTCTGGCTGCATACAGGATCGTTTCTTCATCCGCTTCGTGATTTCCGAAAGCGATGTTGTCACGAATCGAACCGTTGAATAACCATGTGTCCTGCAATACCATACCGAAGGCATGGCGCAGACTGCTGCGTTTCAAGTCACGGATATCGATGCCGTCGATCTTGATCGCACCGTCTTTGACATCATAGAAACGCATCAACAGATTGATCAGTGTCGTTTTTCCGGCACCGGTCGGACCAACGATCGCAATGCGCTGACCGGGTTTAACTTCAATATTCAGATTTTTAATGAAGATATTCTCATCGGAATAACCGAATGAAACATTTTCGAAACTGACGGTACCTTCAACATTTTCCAAAACTTTCGGCTTGGCTGCTTCAGGGATCTCATTTTTTTCATCCAAGAACTCAAAAACACGCTCAGCTGCTGCGATCGTCGACTGTAATACGTTGGCGATCTGGGCAGTCTGGTTGATCGGCTGCGAGAAATTGCGGGTATATTGGATAAATGATTGGATATCACCGACTTGGATCTTACCGTCGATGACTAAATAACCGCCGAATACGCAAACTGCGACAAAGCTCAAATTACCGACAAAGGAGATGATCGGCATCATCATACCTGAGAAGAACTCAGAACGCCATGATGTTTCATACAAACTGTCACTGATGCGGTTGAATTCTTCGATTGAAGCTTTTTCACCGTTGAATACTTTAACGATCGCATGACCGCTGAAAGCTTCTTCGATCTTACCGTTGATCGCCCCTAATTTTGCTTGACGTTGTTTGAAGTACTTCTGACCGACTTTGACGATATTCATGATCAACAGAAGACTGACAGGTAAACTGATGATCGCAATGAATGTCATCGGTATATTGATCGACAACATCATGATCAGAATTCCGATAACTGTCGTGACGGAAGTAATGACCTGTGTGATGGACTGTTGGAGTGAATTGGAAATCGTATCGACATCGTTGGTGATACGGCTCAGAATATCTCCGAATGATTCCGTATCATAATACTTCAACGGCAAGGCACTGATCTTTTCCGTGATCAATTCGCGGAAACGATAGGTGATCTTTTGCGATACTTTCGACATAATGAAAGTTTGAATGTAAGTGAAAGTAGCACTCAATATATACAATCCCAACATAAACAGCAACATATTTTTAACATATGTGAGGTCAATATGTGCACCCGGCACTTTCATGACCATCTGATAGAAACCTGTGAAGATCTTGGTGGTAACACTACCTAACAGTTTAGGCGACCAGATCGCGAAGATCGTTCCGAGAATAGCGAAACCGAATATAACGATTAATTGAAGCCAGAAAGGACGTGTGAAGGAAACTAAGCGTCTGAACGTACCTTTGAAGTCTTTGGCTTTTTTGACGGGCGCACTCATTGCGCCCATAGGTCCGCGACTCATGCTAATTCCTCCTTTGTTAACTGCGAGGATGCAATTTCATAGTAAACAGGACACGTTTCAAGCAATTCGTGATGTGTTCCGATACCGACGATAGCACCTTGTTCTAAAACAATGATTTGATCGGCATTCATGATCGTACTGATGCGCTGTCCGACGATAAGCAATGTCGCATGGCTGAGTTCTTCATGAATGGCTTTTCTAAGCAGGGCATCGGTTTTGAAATCTAGTGCCGAGAAACTGTCATCGAAAATATAGATTTCAGGATTCTTGACCAAGGCTCTGGCAATCGACAAACGTTGTTTTTGTCCGCCGGATACATTGGTTGCTCCCTGAGCAATCGGGAAATCGTAGGCACCTTCTTTTTCTTCGATAAAGTCGGCAGCTTGCGCAATTCGGACGGCACGTTCGATTTCTTCGGCAGTTGCGTCAGGTTTTCCATAACGCAGATTGGAAGCAATAGAACCTGAGAAAAGCATTCCTTTTTGCGGAATATAACCGATTTTGGCACGCACATCGAACTGTTTCATATCTTTGACATCAACTCCGTCGATTCGAATCGAACCTTCGGTCGCATCATAGAAACGTGGAATCAAGTTGATCAATGTTGATTTACCGCTGCCGGTACTGCCGATGAAGGCTGTTACTTTACCCGGTCGTGCACTGAATGTGATATCATGCAGTACATCTTCCAGCGCATCCGGATAACGGAACGAGACGTGATCAAATTCAATCGAACCGCCCGTCTTGTTACTCATGTCGACCGGTTGAGTCGGATCTGTAATCACTTGTTTGGTATTCAGAACTTCCGCAATACGAGCTCCTGAAACGGCAGCACGCGGATACATGATGAAGACCATCGAAAGCATTACAAACGAGAACATGATCTGCGAAGCATACTGGATAAAGGCCAGCATATTACCGATCTGCAATGTACCCGCATTGATCTTTTCAGCACCGACCCAAACAATCAGAATGGTCGTGAAGCTCATTAAGATCGTAATAGCAGGTTGAACCAGACCCATAACGCGGTACAACGTCGTATTGTTTTGTAAAACATCTTGGTTGACTAAATTGAATTTCTTCTCTTGTGAAACTTGAGCGTTGAAAGCACGAATGACACGGATCCCGGTCAGGTTTTCGCGCGCAACCAAGTTTAATTTATCGATAAGTTTTTGAACTCGTCCGAAACGCGGCATTACGAAGTAGAAGATCGTGATCAATACGATAACCAATGACGGAATCACCAATGCGAAGATCCAAGACATGCCGGCACTCAAGTTATTCGCTTTGATGACACCGCCGATCGCATAGATCGGTGCTGAGATCATAATTCTGAACATCATCGTGATCATCATTTGGACCTGATTGACATCGTTTGAGTTACGTGTGATCAAGGAAGCCGTTGAGAACCGGTCGAATTCGATCAACGAGAAATTTTCAACTTTGGAAAACAGATCCTTACGGACACGGTTCGCCAGTGAAGAACCTAATTGGGCAGACAGTAAACTGACAATGATGGCACTGGCCATGACGCCGAGCGCGATCAGAAGCATTTTTCCTCCGGTCGAGTAAACAAAATTGATGTCTTTTTTCAGGATACCCGTATCAATGATTTTACTCATATAATCGGGAAGGGTAAGATCAGCCATCGTTTGAATGTAGACTAACCCTAGAATGACAATTACCTGCCACCAATAAAAACGTAAATATCCGAACATTTTCTTCATTCTGGATTCTCCTTGCTGTTGTAATCGGCTAAAATTTTATTTGCCTTAGTCAATACGCTGTAAAGTGATGCGATCTCTGCCGGTTCCAGATTCTCAATCAATGCGTCAATGGTATTACGGTAGAAGCCGCAACCTTCACTCATCATCGCGAAGTGGTTTTCAGTCAATACGATGATCGTTTTTCGGCGGTCATTCGTATCGAACTCACGTCGAATCATTCCCTTGTTTTCAAGTTCATTGAGAATGGGGGTGATGGCGGATCTGGACAAATTCAGTTCGTCGCTCAACTGAGAGGGTACGATACCGGAATTATGTCTCTTGAAATACTTGGCAATCGTCATCATAACCATCAATTCGCTTGGGCGCATCATTGTTTCTTTGTGACGCGGTCGATTATTGTGGATAAAACGTTGAATCACTTCCATCAGTTGTTCAATCGAAATTTCTTCTTGCATGACACCTCCACAATAGTTCAATGTACTGAACTATTTACATTTATGAATTATACGCTCTTGTGTATCAATGTCAATTGATATTATCAAAAAAAAAGAGCTGATTGTTTCAGCTCAATAACGGCATGTATTTTTCACTTACGACTTTGGTTATCATGATGATAAGAGCATCGAGCACAACCAATAACAATATAAACACATAAGCAACCCAGGAAGCTGTCGGTAATTTTCCGATCAACCAGAAGATTCCGAATGATAAGGCGAAAGCCGGTATCATTGTGAAAGCGGCATTGAGGTTCTGTTTGACGGCCGATTGTTCTTGCTCCCAAACTAATTTCGGTCGAATGATATCGACGATCATTCCCAGGTAGTTCATGAAGATTGCTGAAAGAAGGGAAGTCCCGAACATCATCAATACAAGGACAATGGGAGCTTTAACGATATAAGCGGCCGGAAACAGCATGAACATAATGCCTAACACACTGATGACCAAACCGCTGATGACTTTGGCTTGCATCTGATCAAAGTAACTGACCGGAATGTACTTCATGAAATAGACATTCTGTCCTTCACGCGAGATTGCAGTCGGAGTGATCAGGTTCAGACTCGAGATGGCCAGTCCTAACGCAAAACCACCGGCCAATAAATATTTAGTAATGGCAGGTTCATTCCAAGGAATCATTGCGATGACAGCTGTAAATTCAGAACCGCCGGCTTTTAATGAAAACAAGAGGATGACCGGCATTAGAATAATCGTTGATACGCAATTCATGAAATAGATCGGTGTCCGAAACAGTAACTTTAATTCTTTCAATGCATACGTGATGATAACGTTGCCGGCAACGGTTGACCGTTTATAGGCTGCTGATTTTAGATTTCTGCGATTGGCGGAAGTTTCATTGACACCGATGGCTCCGCGGAAATAAATAAAGCTTGCCAGAAGCAAGAATGCGACTGCAATGGCAATGACGATGACTACATAGATGAATAATTGGACCAAGTCTGTTTTGATCAATGCTTGGATTCCGAAACTGATATTCGGAATGGCGATCCTGAATATGTTCAGCAATGAGTCATTGCCCTTCATCAACAATTCGATCATTGCATTTTGAGACATCTGCGTCGATGACGTTGAGAGAAAATTGATTCCCAAGGCCATTCCTAAGGCAAAGAAGCCGCTCAAGAAATTAAAGAAATCGCGATTCTTGGCAAATGGGATCAACCACATGACAAGCATGATCAGCACACTGGCAAAGATCAACGGTACGATCGGAAGTAATAATAGGACGACGATCATGATCGGATAGAATATGAATGAAGGGTGCATATGTTGGATGTAGGCAGTTAGAACCGGAATCGATATGAACGCCATGGTCAGATATTCATAAAGAACAGTAACCGTGAATTTTGAAGCAACAATGGTCTGCGGATTCAACGGCAGAGCCAATAAAGTCTCGATATCTTTTGAAAAATAGTAGACTGAAGGGACCAAAAAGATGGCAAACAGAAAGATCGTCATTGCAATTCCCATCAAGAGCAAGCCAACGATGACGCCGCTCTGGTTGATCGGAATCAGAATTTTCAGTGTTTCTCCCGCCAACATATAAATACTGAAGAGGGTAGGTAACAAGGCAACTCCCAATAAAATCGGGAGAAACTTACGGATTGCACTTTTTTTGCCTTTTCCGTCAAACATTGAAAATGTGTTTTTCAGGCTGACTACCGTAAGCGCGATATAATTATGCATTCTTGGTTACCTCAAGGAAGATATCCTCAAGACTCATGCCATTGTAACCTTTCTTCAATTCTTCCAACGTACCGAAATACGCGATGTGGCCTTTATTGATGATGGCTACTTTACTGCATAGCTTTTCGGCAACTTCCAAAACATGAGTCGAGAAGAAAACAGTATTTCCTTCTTCAGCGTGTTTCTTCATCATTTCTTTGAGAGCGAAAGCGGATTGCGGATCTAAACCGGTCATCGGTTCATCCAGGATCCAAATATTCGGACTATGGACCAAACAACCCATGATCACGATCTTTTGACGCATACCGTGTGAATACGACAAGATCTTATCATTTAATGCCTGTGTCATTTCAAACGTATCTGCCATCTCATTGATCCGCGTACGACGGGAAGCTTCGTCCACATTATAGATATCGGCCATGAAGTTCAAATATTCGATTCCTTTTAAACGAAGAAAAATATCCGGGTTATCCGAAACAAAACCAAATTGACGTTTGGCTTCCAGCGGTTCTTTGGTGATATCGATTCCGTTTAACAGAACTGAACCTTCGTCGGGAGACAGAATTCCGGTCATCATTTTGATGGTAGTTGTTTTACCGGCTCCGTTTGGTCCGATAAATCCGATAATTTCTCCTTCGTTGACTGTCAGTGAGATACGGTCGACAGCTTTAACTTTTCCTGAATAGATTTTGGTGACATTCTCGATTTGAATCATAAATCCTCCTTAGATCGCGGCAGCAATCCCTAGCACGACAATACAAATAATCGCAATCACAACGGAAGATAAAAAATCCTTGTTTGATATCGTTGCATCATTCTTGTGTACGATCCAACTGTAGGAGTTGTAAATCGCATTGACAGCAATCATACCGATAACGACCGGCAGTCTCGGCCAACTGTAATTGACTTTACCGGTGAGTCCCCATTGCATCGGAATCATAGCAGGCAGGCGGGTGTAAAGAACGGCCACGGTGACCGCAACAGTCACAGTGAACGCAATCATAAGAATTCCCTGTGTTTTCTTGTTCATAACATACCTCTAACGTGAATTATACATTCCTTTGAATCATATTTCAAACCCTCACGAGCAGAAAAACATGAAAAACGTTTACCTGTTGTCAAGTAAACGCTGTTTTAGGTAAGTAAGCCGCGGTTGAACATCGATTGTTGCAATTCCTCGAATGAATGCATTCGGATCACCGATCAGAACCAATGCCTTGCTTGCACGGGTCACCGCAGTATACAATAACCTTCGCTGCAGCATATGACCGTATTCGGCGACACACGGAAGCAAGACGATCGGATATTCACTGCCCTGAGCTTTATGAACCGAAATGCAATAAGCTAATGTAATGTTGATAAAATTCTCGCCGGTATACTCGACGATGCGTCCGTCGAAATCGACAACGATCCGATTCTGATGGTTCTCGTCTTCGGCCGCATAGATGATTTCGATACAAGTACCGATATCACCGTTATAAACATCATCATTGGGTTGGTTTTTGAGTTGTAAGATCTTATCTTGCTCACGATAGGTCACATAGCCGACTTTAAGTTCGTTTTTATATCCGTTCGGTGGATTCACCATCTTCTGCATCGCATGGTTGAGCGCATCGATGCCACAGTTTCCGCTGTATTTCGGAGCCATGATCTGAATATCCTGAACACCGTATCCTTTTTGCATGGCATCTTGCACGACTCGCAAGACAACGTTCTTTACGTCAATGTTATCACATTGGATCCATTTTACATCTTGCGTGAGTGAAGTGAAATCAGCATTTCCTTGCCGCATTTGATGAGCCAGTGAAATGACATCGGATCCTTCTTTCTGACGATAGATGTGATTCAGCGAAATCACCGGAAAGCGTTGTGATTCGATCATGTCTTTGAGTACGCATCCCGGAGCAACACTCGGAAGCTGATCCTGATCTCCGACGATCAATAGTTTTTTGATTTGAACACCGGCTTTGAGAAGTTGAGCAAACAACCATTGATCGACCATCGAAAACTCATCGATGATGATCAGATCCAGTGCTAACGGTTCATTTTCATTCTTACCGAAAGTGTTGGATTCAAGATCCCATCGTAAAAGACTGTGAATGGTAAATGAATCAGCTTGCGTCAGTTCACTCATCCGTTTTGCTGCACGACCGGTTGGAGCTGCGCAGGCGATACTGCAGTGCGGATATAGAAACTTCCATAATCCGATCATGGCACCGACCACCGTTGTTTTACCGGTACCGGGTCCGCCGGTCAAAATTGTACACGGATTATCGAAAAATTGATGAATGGCATCGATCTGAGTTGTGTCATAACGAATACCTTTAGCATTCTGTAATGCTTCCAAACCTGTTTCAAGCAGTACTTCGTCATATGGATCCAAGGGAATCTGAGGGAAATCGTAAAAGAAATCCGCAATCGTTTTTTCACTTTCATATTGGGTATGATGAAATATATCATCTTGGATATGCATTAATTTCTGTTGGATGAAACAATCATCCAATACGCTCTCAAAATCAAAGTCGATCGGGCTGAGTTTACGGTAGAGGGCATGGTGCAAAGCCTCTTTTTTAATATAACTATTTCCGCTGCGCATGCACTGTTCCATAACACAGCTTACACAAGCGGCACTGATCCGGCGCGGATCGGACGGATCGATTCCCATCGATAATGCCAATTTATCCGCTGTAGCAAATCCGATTCCGTCAACTTCATCGATCAATCGATATGGATTTTCTTTGATCAACGCTAACGTTTTATTTCCGTAAGCACGATCTAAACGCATGATGTTGCGGATACCTAAGCCATGGGTCGTAAAGAATCGGACAGCTTCTTCTAAATCACCTTGTTCAATCAATCCTTCGACAAGTGCTTGTTTTTTCTTGGGCGTCCATCCGATGATCTCCTCGATTCGATTCGGGTTTTCCTTTAAAATTGTTAATGTTGATTCACCGAAAGCATCAGCACATTCTTGAGCAAATTTCTTACCGATCCCTTGAAACAGGGGAGAACTCAAATAAGCGACGATACTGTCGATATCCGTCGGTAAAACGCGGCGCGTACTTACAACTTGAAATTGCATACCGAAACGCGGATGTTCGGTATAATCTCCGCTCAGTGTATATAACACTTCTTTAGTGAGCACCGGCAGATAACCGGTAATGGTAATATCTTTTTCATTGAGTTCGTAAAGTCTGAATTTGGCTACAGTAAAAGAACTGGCATCATTTCGAAAGAGAATAGCCGTAATTTTACCTGTAATCTCACTGTATCCGTCCATGGAAACCTCGGTTCTATTTAATCAGGGTGCCAAATAAGAGCACAAAGAATATACTCACGGAATTATTGAAGAAGTGAAGCAGCATCGAAGAATAAATGTTGCCTGATTTCTCATACGCATAAGCTAAGAAAAATCCCATTACCGCATAAAGCGGCAGAAAAATCAGATCGCCGTAATTACGCGTTATCAAAGAATCAAATACATGTAAAAAACCGAAGAGCGTTGAACTTAAGATCATCGGAAACCAAATATTTCCTTTTCTGCGCAAACAACGGTACAATACACCGCGAAACAAAATCTCTTCAACGATCGGTGCAAAAAACATTGTCAGAAACAAGATAAACAAACGATTGCTTGAAAGCATCGTTATCAGTGCTTCTTGATTGGATGAAGAGGCGTTCCCTGTGATCATGGTTGCGATTGCCGACAACACGTAGGATGAAAAAAACATCAGCGGAAATAATTTCATCGGAAGAACAAATGAATAATTGAAATTCTTCATGAGGGCTGAATAAGATTCTTTCAACAGCGGCATTGCCAGTCGGATACTGATCGCCAATACAAACAAGTGTAAAACAACATTATACGGCATCGGTAATGATTGCGTACTTTCTCCCGCAAGCGCTGCAATGATCCCCAAAATAATCGGATACACGAAAAAGTATCCGGCAAAATAGTTTGCGAATAAATAGATCGCACTTTTCAAACGAAGCGGAGAAAACTTTTGTTCGAATTCAGGATTCACAGTTAATTTCATGATCAGATTACCTTTGTGAGACGTTCTTCGAGTGTCTCTCCTTTTTTGAGTACTTTTTCAATGACGCCACCGCCCAGGCATTGATCATCTTGATAGAAAACAGCTTCTTGACCCGGTGTGACAGATGAAATGGGATCCACGAATTCGATATGGATCGTTGTTTCATCAATTCGATGAAGGATAACCTTGTTGTCTGCCTGTCGATATCTGAATTTGGCTGTGCAGTTTAACGGTTCATTCAACTCGATCGGATTAAACCAATTCAGTGAACCGACGGTACAGCTATCAGAGAACAGCCATGGATTATCTTCTTTGCGAGCTACGTACAACTCGTTTTTAAAAATATCTTTACCAATCACAAACCAAGGTCCTTCATTCCCACCGACACCCAAACCTTTGCGTTGACCGAGTGTGTAATAGAGAACGCCTTGATGACGACCGAGTATATTCTTGGTTTCGATATCGATGATGTTACCGTCTTTGGCCGGTAGGTAGTTTTTCAGAAATTCCCTGAAATTACGTTCACCGATAAAACAGATACCGGTCGAATCTTTTTTCTTGGCGACTGGTAATTTTAATTGATCAGCTATTCGACGGACCTCATCTTTTGTCAGGTCACCGATCGGGAAAAGGGTATGTTCAAGAGCATTCGTCGGCATTTGGCAAAGAAAATAAGTCTGATCTTTATTTGAGTCGACACCTTTCAGTAAAAAACTCTGATTTTCTTCATGGACAACGCGCGCATAATGACCGGTTGCCAACCAATCGAAACCATTGTTTTTCGCATATTCATAAAAGGCTTTGAATTTGATGTGCTTGTTGCACAAAATATCCGGATTCGGTGTTCGGCCTTTTTTATATTCATCGATAAATGTCACAAAGACATCATCCCAATATTCTTTTACAAAATCAACTCTGCGCAGGGGCAGTCCCAACAGATCAGCCACGGCCAACGCATCCTCATAGTCGATCTCTTGCGCACATACCTCATCATTGATCGTCGGATTGCCCAGATAATCATTATTCGTGAGAGAATCCCAATTACGCATAAAAGCGCACTCAACTTCGTGCCCTTGTTCTTTTAATAAATAAGCGGCTACCGCCGAATCGACGCCACCGGATAAACCAACTAAAATTTTCATTTTGCACCTCTAATCTTTGTTATTATATCACAAAAAAAAGACATAAAAAAAGCTGTACTAGACAGCTTTCAGTTTTGGCTCATTCACTGCAATACCGGCCCCGTTGCGAATTTCACCGCACGTAGGGTAATTCGGGCATTCAGAATTACATGACACCGCCGCGATATTCCGGAGTTCCGGAGGTATGAACGCACCGATTTCTTCTTCGTCGTAACCGACCAGGAAGTTTCTTTCATTGAGTAATATCGGACGTTTCAACACAGAAGGATTCTGTTGGATGAAACGGACCAGTTCACTCAGAGACATCTCATCCAGGTCGATTTTGCTTTCCTGGATAATTTTAGAACGTTTGGATATAATGTCCTCGGTTCCGTTCTCACTTCTCATCAGTAAATGTTTTATTTCATTTTCATTTAATAAGGTGGAGAAAATGTTCTTTTCAATGAATTTTAAATCACGATCTTTAAGCCACTGTTTTACCTTGCGGCAGGAAGCACAACCAGGAGATGTATAGACCACGATCATATTTCTACCTCCATGTTTATTTATTATATAGCACATTAAAAGTATTTGAAAGAGAAAGATTGACTATGAGAAGTAAATGTTATATTATTTTCACATATTTTCACATTTATTGAAACATTTACAGGGAGCAACACTATGGGAAATCAGCAGAAGAGAAAATTTGGTTTATTAACTACCGTAGCGATGATTGCGGGAATTGTCATCGGGTCAGGTATTTTCTTTAAGACCGACAACATTCTGATCGCAGTTAACGGCAATGTGTTGCTGGGTGTACTTACTTGGATATTAGGTGCTGTCGGCATCATCTTCGGCGGTTTGACGATGGCCCAGTTTGCGAAAGTCGATGAAAACGTCGGCGGTATCATTACTTACTCCGAAGTATCTTGGGGCAAGACATTGGGTTATTTGGCCGGTTGGTTTCAGATCATGTTCTATTATCCGGCACTGGTTGCCATTATCGCTTGGGTCGCCGGTATGTATACATGTACATTATTCGGACTTCCCGGGCCGTTCAGTGTTTATACGTGGGGATTGACGTTGTTTTATCTGTTTGGTCTGTTCGCACTCAATGCATTCGCAACGAAAGCAGCAGGGCATTTCCAATCGATCACATTGATCATCAAGATCACCGCATTGGTCATCTTGGGATTAACCGGATTATTCTTCGGAAATCCTGGTGCTACATTGAACATCTCTGCCGGTATCGGCAGCGGAAACGGCTTGTTTGTGGCACTGATCGCTGTCGCTTTTGCTTTTGACGGTTGGTTGGTTGCACCTTCGATCGCTCATGAAATCAAAAATCCTAAACGTAATCTACCGTTAGCGTTAACGTTAGCACCGATTCTGATCCTGGTGATCTATCTGGCTTACTTCGTCGGGATCACTTCCGTCCTCGGTTCGGCTAAGATCATTGAATTGGGTGATTCGGCCGTCGGTGAAGTCGCAAATATGTTTTTCGGTCCTTTGGGAATCAAAATCGTTTATACCTGTGTTGTTCTTTCGGTACTCGGAACTTTAAACGGATTGATTCTCGGGTTTATCCGTTTGCCTTATGCATTGGCACTCCGCAATGAAATGTATCAAAGTGAAAAATTAGCGAAGGTACATGCCAAGTATGACATTCCGTTAGCTTCGGTTGTTTTATCGCTGGTAATTTCATTGGTTTGGTTGTTATTGCATTTCTTATCGACTAATGGGGTCATCTATTATAAATTGACGTTATTTGAAGGGTTGGATGTCAGTGAACTGCCAATCGTTCTGACATACTTCTTCTATATGTCGATCTATGTTTCGGTAATTCGAAATTTCGTCATCAATCGCGCAAAAGGCGTACTTAACGGATTGTTGATTCCTTCAATGGCAGTCATCGGAGCTTCACTTGTCATCTATGGTGGCCTTACCAATCCGAAATTTAATGTTTATCTGATCGTTTCATTGGTTGGAATCGTAGCCGGACTCTTGCTTAAACCGAAAAAAAGTGTTTAAATAAAATAAAGATAAAGAACGGATCGAAGTAGATACACATTTGGCAAACAGCGATACTCTGGCGGTGAAAAGAGTACTGGAATGTGAATCGAAGTGGGGTCCCGGAATTGAAGACGGCATCAGTCGTCTTACGGTTGCGCCGTTATCGCTTGAGTGACCGGCAACGGTAATCAGGGTGGTACCACGAACGATAAGCGTCCCTTCACAGGGATGCTTTTTTAATGAAAGTGAGGAAAGAACTATGAAAAAAATGTTGAGCGGAATAAAACCCAGCGGACAATTGACCTTGGGGAACTACATCGGAGCGTTGAGAAATTTTGTCGCATATCAGGATGATTACGAAATGATCATTTTCATTGCGAATCTCCACTGTTTGACGATCTACCAGGATCCGTCCGAACTGCGCAAAAATCTGCATGACACGATTGCGCTCTATTTGGCGTGCGGTCTTGATCCAAAGAAGACTACCATTTTCATGCAGTCGGATGTCAAGGAACATGCGCAACTTGGGTTTATCATGAGCTGCAATACTTATCTGGGTGAACTGAATCGGATGACGCAATATAAAGATAAGGTTGCTAAAGGAGAAAATGGTCTATCGGCCGGCTTCTATACGTATCCGACACTGATGGCCGCGGATATTCTAATGTATGATGCGGATTATGTACCGGTCGGTGAGGATCAAAAACAACATGTCGAACTCGCCCGTGATGTAGCCGAACGATTTAATAATAAATACGGTGTAACATTTACCGTACCTGAGCCGATGATTCCGAAAATCGGAGCTCGTATCATGTCACTGAGTGATCCAACCAAGAAAATGTCGAAATCAGAAGAAAATAATAAAGGATGTATTTACTTGTTGGATGATCCTGCGGTCGCTTCCAAGAAAATCATGTCGGCCGTCACCGATCTGGTTGGTAAAATCCAATATGACACCGAAAATCAACCCGGTATCAGTAACTTGTTGACGATACACAGTACGCTCAGCGGAATTCCAATCAATGAACTGGTAAGTCAGTTCGAAGGTCAAGGCTATGGTAATCTTAAAAAAGCAGTAGCTGCTGAAGTGGTGAAACTGCTCACCGAATTACAGAGCGAATATCATAAGATCATGGCGTCCGGAATTATCAAGGAAGTACTTAGAGAAGGAAAAGAGAAAGCCGGCGTGATTGCTTCCGCTAAGTTGGCTGACGTTCAGCATCGAATCGGAGCCGATATTTTCTAGAGTGTTGGCAAATTCACTTCATTGTGATATAATCGTTCTGTAAATCGTTGACAAAGATAAGTAGACAGAAGAATTCTCGTAGCGAGGAAACGGCCGGTGAAAGTTTCCGAATGACTCTGTTGAAGCCACTTTGAAGAGAAAGCATAAACTTTCCGTTGGCCGCGTTAAGGCAGTAAGGTGCACGTGCAAGCGTGAATCAGGATGGTACCGCGTTCATAACGTTCCTGTAATGGGGCGTTTTTTTTATGGAGGAACAACAATGAAACAAAGAACAAGCTCAGAGATCCGTCAATTATTCCTTGATTATTTTGCGTCGAAAGGTCATATGATCGAACCGGGAGCATCACTCGTACCCAATAATGATCCGACATTACTGTGGGTCAACTCGGGTGTCGCAGCGTTGAAAAAGTATTTTGACGGTTCCGTCAAACCGCAAAGCAATCGAATTACCAATGCCCAGAAATCGATTCGTACCACCGATATCGAAAACGTCGGGAAAACAGCGCGTCACCATACGTTTTTCGAAATGTTGGGCAACTTTTCAATCGGCGACTATTTTAAGCTCGATGCGATCCAATATGCCTGGGAATTTTTGACTGATGAACGGTATATCGGCTTTGAAAAAGAAAAAATGTATGTGACTGTTCATCCGAATGACAGTGAAGCCTACCGTATTTGGACGGAAGTCGTTAAACTGGATCCGACTCATATTTTGAAATCCGAAGAGAATTTCTGGCAGATCGGTGAAGGTCCTTGCGGTCCTAACACGGAAATCTATTATGACAGAGGCGAAAGTTTCGATCCGGATCATGAAGGAGAATCGTTGTTTTTTACGGAAAAAGAGAATGATCGTTATATCGAGATCTGGAACGTTGTTTTCTCGCAGTATGACGGTCGTGAGGGTGTCGATCGCAGCGAATATAAGGAATTACCGCAGAAGAATATCGATACCGGAATGGGATTGGAACGTTTAGTCTGTATCGTACAACAAGGAGCCACCAACTTTGATACGGATCTGTTTATGCCTATTATCCGAACAACTGAAAAATTGGCTCAATACGGATATGAAGGCGAATATAAAATGGCGTATCGCGTTATTGCCGATCACATTCGTACAGTGACTTTCGCTTTGGCTGACGGAGCATTGTTTGCTAATGAAGGAAGAGGTTATGTACTGCGTCGTATCTTGCGCAGAGCTGTCCGTTATGGTATCAAGATTGGGATCAAAGAAGCGTTCATGTACAAGTTAGTTCAAGTTGTCGCTGACAATATGACTGCTTATTATCCATATCTGCAGGAGAAAGTACCGTTGATCGAACGCTTGGTCAAAGCGGAAGAATCACGTTTTCATCAGACACTCACCGGCGGCGAGATGTTGCTATTGAATGTTCTCAGTACGACTGATGAAAAGATATTAGACGGCGAAACAGTCTTCAAACTTTATGATACCTTCGGATTTCCGGTTGAATTGACGCGTGAAATCTGCGAAGAAAAAGGATTCGGTATCGATCTGCCCGGATTTAACCGGGAGATGCAAAAACAACGAGAAATGGCCAGAAATGCTCGTAAAGATGTTGAATCGATGTCATCTCAATCCAAAGATCTGATGAATTTTACGGCTCCATCCGTGTTTGTCGGCTACAATGAGACGATTTGCAAGGCGAAAGTAATCGGTTTGTTTGTTAAAGGACAGCAAGTTACCTCGATCGATGCAGAAGGAGAAATGATCGTTGATCAAACACCTTTCTATGCGGAAAGCGGCGGACAGATTGCAGATATCGGGTCGATCTCATTTGAAACCGGCAGTGCAACGGTCAGTGATGTTCGTAAAGCACCGCACAAACAACCATTACATTACATCGTCATCGAAAACGGCATCGTCAGTATCGGTGATGAAGTTACTTTAACGATCGATTCAGCCAGACGTAAAAAAATAACCGCCAATCATTCGGCTGCGCATCTACTGCAAAGTTCTCTGAGAAGTGTAGTGGGTACACATATCCATCAAGCCGGTTCTTATGTATCGGACGCTTATATGCGGTTTGACTTTACGCATTATGAGAAAGTCAGCGATGTCGAGATTAAAGCAATCGAAGAGTTGGTCAATTATTATATCTTTACGCATACGCCGGTGGTCATCACATCCATGGATATCGAAGAAGCCAAACAATCGGGCGCCACTGCTTTGTTTGACGAGAAATACGATAAAGTAGTTCGCGTTGTCACCATGGGAGACCTCAGTAAAGAACTTTGCGGGGGCTGTCATGTCAGCAACACGCAAGAGATAGGTGTCTTTAAAATTGAATCGGAAGAAAGCATCGGCTCCGGAATACGGCGCATCACAGCCAAGACCGGCCTTGCTGCATATCATGATTTTACGTTGTACCGTATGCAACTTGAAATGATCGCTGCTACGTTTAAAACCTCTTCGACTGTCAATATCGAATCGCGTGTCGAGCAAAGTTTAATCGAACTTGCTTCGTTAAAACGTGAAAATGCAACACTTCATACGAATGCGGCTCTTGCTCAAGCAGACGGTCTTCTCAGCCAAATAATCCATCACAACGGACTTGATCTTTTGGTAGTTCGACAGAACAGTGATGCCACCAGTTTAAAAACGATGGTTGAACAACTTAAGAAAAAAGTGCCCGACGGCGTGATCGTGCTAGGCGGCAGTGCTGATGATAAAGTCGGATTTGTCGTCCATTGCGGTAAAAAAGCGCAGGAAGCCGGTTTTAAAGCGGGAGATCTTGCGAAGACCGCAGCGTTGATTACAGGCGGAAGTGGGGGCGGACGACCTGATTTTGCTCAATCAGGTGGCAAGGATGTCACTCAATTAGACAAAGCACTTGATTCAGTTAGGGAAAAACTAGGTTTAAGTCTTTAACTTTTAGCGGAAGTAGGATAAAATAAAATAAGGAGGGGATGAATATGAACAAACAGACAACAGAGACTATGTCGTTCAAATCAGACGAACTACGACGTTCCAATATCAAACAGGTATTGAAACTTGCTAAGGAGGCACTGGAAGAACGAGGCTACAATGCGGTCAACCAACTGTCCGGATATCTTATATCGAATGATCCGGCATACATCTCCAGCCATCGTAATGCCCGCAGTATCATCCAATCCGTCGAACGATACGAAATCATCGAGGAATTAGTTCGCGCATATTTGGAAGAAAAAGAATAATGAGAACGATGGGACTCGACTTGGGAACCAAGACTTGCGGTGTCGCACTTTCCGATCCGATGGGTATCATCGCCCGTCCGGTGGTGACGCTTCGGTTTGCGAGTGATGATTACGCAGATGCTCTCAAACAAGTTCTTGCGCTTATCAAACCCAACGATGTTACGTACATTGTGCTTGGATTTCCGAAACACATGAATAATGATATCGGAATCAGCGGACAGTATTGTCTTCGGTTTAAAGAATTATTGGAAGCTGAGACCGATGTTCCTATCTTGATGTGGGATGAACGCCTGACTACAGCAGCGGCTCAACGCATTTTGATCATGGCAGACGTCAGCCGAAAAAAACGTAAACAGGTAATTGATCAGATGGCAGCTGTCCAGATCCTGCAAGGATATCTTGACAGCAGAAGCCGATACTGAGCGTCAGGAGGAACTTATGACAGAGGAAAATACCATTATCGTAGTAGATGAGTCCGGCAAAGAGTTAACGATGGAAATTCTCTTCACTTTTGAAGATGAAGAGCACAATCGGAAATACGTTCTGTATTTCGATCCCAACGGTGAATCCGGAGAAGTGTTCGCATCCAGTTATGATGATGAAGGAAACTTGATCGAAGTCACCACCGAGGAAGAGTGGAAGATGATCGAAGAGGTTTTCGAGGCATTCACAAGTGACACCGACGAAGAAGCAAGCTAATAAAACAAAACAAGTACTCTTTTTCATTGTACTTGTTTTTATTGTGGGAGCCGGGTTCTTTTCCTATAATTACGTGAAAACATCACTTAAAGCTGTTTCGGCAACCAGTGAAGTCGTCACATTTGAAGTCAGTAAAGGTACATCGCTGACAACGGTAGCTAAATCACTTATCGAATCAAAATTGATCAAAGATGAAAATGTGTTTGTTTATTTTGCCAAATATAAAAATCTAACCGCCCTCAAAGCCGGAATTTACAAGTTGGATAAATCGTGGGATGTTGAAAAACTGCTTACGGTTCTGAATAATCCGACAGCGGCAGTATCAAAAGATATACTGATCACGGTCATTCCGGGTGACTGGGCGAAAGAGATCGCAGCGAAAGTTGCGGCGAAAACAAGCATCAAGGCTGAAGAACTTTTAACGCTTTGGAACGACGACGCGTATCTGGATACCTTGATCGCTAAGTATTCGGTTCTCAGTGCTGATATTAAAAACAGTAAAACGAAAGTGAAACTCGAAGGTTATCTGTTTCCCGAAACATATTATATTTCGGCCACTGCTACCGCTAAACAGATCACCGAACGGTTACTGTCACAAACACAAAAAGTCTATGATGCGCATAAGAGTGATTTTTTGAAATCAACACTTAGTACTCATCAGGTATTCATACTCGCTTCGATCGTACAGTTCGAAGCCAGCAAAGTAAGCGATATGAAGATGATCGCTCAAGTATTCTTTAACCGATTGGCTAAAAATATGTTACTTCAATCATCCGTAACGGTTTGTTACGCACTTTATGATTATGATCATTGGAGTGATTGTGAGACCAATTCAACGTTGGATTCACCCTATAACACGTATAAATATGCCGGACTTCCGGTCGGGCCGATCATGAATCCGACTGAAGCCGCACTTGATTCGGTATTGAATCCGACACCGAATGATTATATCTATTTTATGGCTGACGTATATGGGGACGGAACAGTTTATTATGCCAAAACCTATGCTGAACACTTAGCGAACGTAAAAAAATATCTAAGAAAGTGAGGATGCCATATGGGTCGCAGTGTAATTATCGGAATCGGTGGCGGCAGTGCCTCGGGCAAGACATCGATTGCTAAAAGGCTGAAAAAAGCATTCGAAGAAACGAATTCGATTTTAATCATTCGGCAGGACGATTACTACAAAGATCAAAGTGATATGAGCATGGAAGAGCGTGTTAAAACCAATTATGATCATCCGTTTGCTTTTGACAATGATCTCTTGGTCGAACATCTTCATGAATTGGCAGAAGGTTGTCAAGTCGAAAAACCAACCTATGATTTTGTTCACCATACACGCAGTAATATTACCGAAGTCGTCTACCCAAGCGATGTCATTGTTGTTGAAGGGTTGTTTGTTTTGGAGAATGAAGACATCAGAAACTGTCTTGATATCAAAATATTCGTAGATACACCGGCAGACGTACGATTTATCCGGCGACTGATGCGTGATGTACGCGATCGAGGCCGAACATTAGAATCGGTTGTCAATCAGTATATGACGACGGTACGTGTCATGCATGAACTCTTCATCGAACCATCTAAGAGATATGCAGACGTCATTATCCCCGAAGGCGGCAAAAATGAAGTCGCGGTGGATTTGCTGACAACAAAAATCAGTAGCATTATCAGCGCGAACATGCTATAATGGCACACAGTTAAGGAGTGATATTATGCCACAAGAAAAAGTATTAGTAACCCAAGACGGATTGAATGAATTACTTAAAGAACAGGATAATTTGATACATGTTATCCGTAAAGAAGTTATCGAAGATTTGCAGGCTGCCCGTGCTCAGGGAGACCTTTCCGAAAACGCCGATTATGATGCTGCGCGTGACAGACAAGCTCGAATTGAAGCCCGTATCCGCGAATTGGAATCGATGCTCAACAACATCGAGATCATTGATGATAAAAAAGGCGGTTCACGTGTTGTAAAACTCGGAGCCAAAATTACCATTCTTGATTTGGAAACAAACGAAGAAGAAAAACTCACGATCGTAGGTTCAGTCGAAGCTGATCCGCTACACGGAAAACTGTCAAACGTAACCCCGTTAGCCACAGCCTTATTGGATCATCGCGCGAACGATGAAGTAACTGTCATGGTCGATGTACCCTACAAAGTACGCATCTTAGCTATTGGGTAAAAATTGATGACGGGAAACCGTCATTTTTTTTAGGAATTTGAAACTACTATTCGATATAAGAAACAGAGGAGGTGCCGAAATGCACAAGACACTGTTTTTTATTTTACTCCTGTTGAGCGGTTGTTCGAAATGGCCGAGTGATTTTGATGTGTTAAAACCGACCGAAAGTACGCATATCAACGTTAGCGTTAAAGGTGAACTCGATAATCCGGGAACTTTCATATTGCCAGTCTATTCGATAGTTTCTGATCTGCTGGCACGTCTTGAACTTCGCGAAGACAGTGACATGGGCAGAATCAATGGCAATATCGTATTGAAAGACGGAGACCTACTGATCATTGAAAAGAAAAGTGAAGTGAAGAAAGTATCGATCAATACAGCTTTAGCGGCTGAATTGACAACATTGCCCGGAATCGGTGCAGCTATGGCTGAACGTATCATCCAATATCGGACAGAATACGGTCTGTTTCAGAAAATCGAAGATCTTATGAAAGTAAAAGGAATAAAAGAGGGAATATTCGGTAAGATCCAAGATTATATATCTCTATGAAGAAAGCGATCCTACTTTTCGCTTGTATCGCTCTGAGTTCGATTTTTTTTCCTAATCCATTAGCGGTGACTGCGATACTGTCGATCTTGGCTTGTTTCAGACTTGATCGAAAAGGAATCGTGTTATTGATCATTCTCAGTTCGATCTTTATGTTCAGATGCTCAACGCAGGTAGAAAAACCTACGAGTACGCAAGGAAAAGTGATTGAGATCAATGCTTCATCGATCATAGTCGGATTGCGGAAGTCGAACATCTTGGTAGCTGTAAATGACACTTCTGTTTATCATTTGGATGACAGAGTATTTATCAATGCCGAACCGACACGAATGGAGGTTTCCCTTCACGATGCCGGGTTTAGAACCGATTGGTGGCAGAAAGCAACACTCACTGAATATTCCGTTAAAGAATCATCGATCAACCGAATTTGTCATCAATCGATCTTACATTGGATGTCGAGCGGTGGTAATAATAAGGATCCGCGTTTTCTGAGACTGATCCGGAATTTCCTGTTTCAAGCCGATCAAACTGATAAATCCTTGTTCGGGCTATTGGCATCTCTCGGGTTGCAGTTCAGTATGATGTTAGGAATTGTTAGATTTATCATGGGGTATGTCATTGATGAACAACTACGTGAAGGTTTTGTACTTCTGTTTCTTGTTATGTTGTTTTTCGTCTTCGGAACTCCGCTGGCATTGATTCGGATCGCAATCTTTTTTCTGACTTCTTCATTGATCAAAAACCGACATTTACGTTTAGGTACAAATATTACGATACTCGCAATGATAAGACCATATGGATTGACTCAATGGTGTTTTTTGATCCCGATCCTGCTCCAATCGATCCATGTATTTCTTCCGAAGCGATTAAAATTCTCAATGAGATTGATTGTTCTTTCAGGATTGAACTTGATGTATTTCGCACGGGCTGATCTATTGAGTTTGTTTTTGTTTGGAGTAATCAGAAAAGTGGCTCAGCTCTTCATCGGACTGTGTTGGTTAGGGCTCATATTTCCGCTAACAACTGGATTTATTATCGAAAGTATGACTGTGTTTGAAACTATTCTGATATGGTTTCAACACTCTACGATATTTACTGTTTATGGAACTTTCAGTGGTTTCGCGTGGCTACTCGTACTTTGGATGTTTAACCGAAGTGATCGAATAACGAATTTTCAGCAGATACTCTTAACATTATTACTGATAATTGTTTTTCCAACCCTTTCAAGCAGATCATTGATGAATGAAGTGACGTTTATCAATATCGGACAAGGTGATGCGATCTTGATTAGATCCGCGTTGAATCAATCGATTGTTTTGGTCGACACCGGACCGGTCGGAAGTTACGAGACGCTTAAAACAACCCTTCATTCAAAAGGAATTACACATCTTGATTCACTGATCATCACTCATTCAGACAGTGATCACAGCGGTTCAATTGAAAAGTTGCTGGATGATTTTGAAGTAAAAAACGTGATCAGTGATCCGGTAGCGTCACTTAATTATGGGAATATTCGCTTATATGGGCTCAATCGTTCCGAAACTACCGGAAACACGAATGAAGACAGTTTGATTTTTATGATGAATATCGATACAATTCGCGTTCTGCTATTAGCTGACATCGGAACGCAAAGCGAAGAAGATCTGGTGATGCGTTACAATCGACTCAAAACGGATATCGTGAAACTCGGACATCACGGTAGTGCTACCTCTTCATCGGAGAAACTGATATCTTCGATTCAAAGCAGGCTGGCGATCATCAGTTGCGGGATCAATAATTACGGACATCCTTCGCCACTGGTTTTGAATCGTTTGACACAATTCAAACTGCCATGGATCATTACCAGGCAAAGTGGCGACATAACGCTGCGAACATCTGTCTTTTTTAATTATCTAACAACAACTGACCGCCAAATGATCTTTTTTTCTGAATAATATTCATTCTAAAAACGATATTCGGACGCTGTACGCTCGTGAATTTGATATAATGAGTAGGGTGATAACAGTGAACTATTTAGTGTATGGAAATGAACGTTATCTGTTGCAGGAAAAACTCAACCAGATAATCAATGAACATGTAGGAAAACAGGATCAGATGAATACTGTTTTTTATGATGCCGGTAACAGCGATTTCACGATGCGAACGGTTCTTGAGGAAGCTTCAACATTTCCTTTTTTCAGTGAACACAAAATGATCGTCGTCAGTAACAGTCTTTTTTTAACGCGCGGTAACAATCTGAGTGACGCTGATTTGAAAAGTCTGGATGAATATCTGATAAAGCCCAGTGATTTTGCTTCTATCGTGTTTTACCATGAAGAAGAAAATCTCGATACGAATAAGAAAGTAGTCAAATCAATTCAAAAATACTGCCGAGTCATGCATGTTAAGAAGGCGACAGGTGAAGAGTTCAGAGGGTTTATCCGCAATGAAGTTGCTAAACGTAAAATAAAACTCAGCCATGATGCATTCAATGAGTTGATTCTGCGCGTTGATGAAAATATGACGACCGGGATCAACGAATTGGAAAAGTTAAGTCTTTATTCATTGAATATCAACTTGGATGATGTGGTGGCTCTTGTGAGTCGTCCTTTAGATAATCAGGTGTTTCATTTAGTAAATGCATTGATGGACAAAGATCTGCGACGATGTATGAAAATATGGAACGATATGGTTGTACTGAGTATTGAACCGCTGTCGTTTGTCGGCTTGATCGCCAGTCAACTCAGACTTATGTACCAAGTACTGACGTTACATCAACAGGGTTATCATCGCAATGACATCGTGAATATGTTATCGTCGGCTTCCGGTAATATCAACGCATATCGAGTCAGTCGTTTATTGGCACAGGCGGAAGCCACGACAACCGAACGCTTATTGTTTGTGTTGAATCGGTTGGCGGAACTTGATCAGAAAAGCAAATCCGGTCAGATTGAGAAGAAATTCGGATTTGAAATGTTTTTGATAGAAGCAACGAGGTGATATGATGGAATCATTAAAAGAACTCTACAAATCAGGTCCGGGTCCTTCAAGCAGTCATACGATTGCACCTTGGCGCTCTGCCCAACTTTTCAAAGATAAATTTTCAGAAGCCGTCAGTTTTGATGCCGAACTTTATGGCTCGCTTTCGTTGACCGGCAAGGGACATTTTACGGATAAAATTATTACTTCAACATTTGCACCCAAATTATGTCGGGTTTTTTTCAAGCTTCATTGGGAACATGATTTTGAGAACGGTATTATTTATAAAGCCTATGATTATAAAGGAAATGTGATCGGCAGTTGGACGGTTTTTTCATTGGGCGGTGGAAGTTTCGATGTGCTCGAGGAAGAGTTCGATTTTCAACGTGATATTTACGCTTATAAGAATATGGAAGAAATATTAAATGAGTGTAATACCAGGCAGATCAGCATTCCGACATTGGTTCGTGAACATGAACCTGATATCGATATGTATCTTGGGGAGATACTGAATTCCATGTTGAAAGCGATCGAACGCGGATTGACTCGAACAGGTGTTTTGCCCGGTCGACTGAATATGCCGAGAATCGCAAAATCATTGATTCTTCAAGCTGAAAGCACAGAAGATCAAAATGAGAAAAACAAAATGAAATTGGTTGCTTATGCATACGCCAACAATGAAGAAAATGCTTCAGGCGGAATGGTCGTTACGGCTCCGACACTCGGCTCCAGCGGTGTTATGGCGGCAGTCATGTATCATTATTATCATGATGTCGGTGTTTCCAGAACGAAACTGATCAACGCGTTGATGGTAGGCGGAATGTTTGGGAATACGATCAAGAAAAACGCAACCGTTTCCGGTGCGATCGGCGGTTGTCAGGCTGAGATCGGAGCAGCTTGTTGTATGACAGCTGCAGCGATCGCTTACCTCCATGATTTGAATTTGAAACTGATCGAATACGCAGCAGAAATCGCAATGGAACATCATTTGGGTCTGACCTGTGATCCGGTCGGCGGTTATGTGATCATTCCTTGTATCGAACGCAATGCAGCGGCGACTCTAAGAGCCGAAGACGCTGCCATGATGGCTCGTTTCATCGGATCGATCAAACCCAATCGGGTTAGTTTCGATATGGTTGTCAGGACGATGAACTATACCGGAAAGAAAATCCCGATGGAACTCAGAGAAACATCGTTGGGCGGATTGGCAACGGAGATCATTTGCTTACCCGATAATGAAGAAAAGGCATGACCGTAGGGTCTTGCCTTTAATTTTATACCACAAAAAAATCAATCTTTCGATTGATTTAAATGTTTGAGATTGCTTTTGATAAACGACTCTTCTGACGGGCTGCGTAGTTTTTATGATGAATACCGCTTGTTACAGATTTGTCGAGCTTTGAATTAGCTGCGTCAAATAATGTTTTAGCAGTTGCTGCGTCTTTAGCATCGATTGCTTTTAAGACATTCTTAACGGCTGTTTTAAGCGCTGATTTTTCCGATGTTACTGCGGCACTACGCTTTAGGTTCGTCAGGGCGCGTTTTTTCTGAGATTTGATTTGTGGCATGCGTGCACCTCCTTATTTTCAAGTACTTTTGAATTATAACAAAATGATTGTGAAAATGCAAGAATCACTTGCGGCTTATAACAGAATGCGCAGAAAACAAGCAACTATGCTATAATAAGCGACGGGAGGTTGGTACAATGAATTCAGAAAGAATCTTGTTTATGGGAACACCCGATTTTGCGGTTGCGATCTTGAAAAAATTGATTGAACTAGACTGCAATGTTGTCGGTGTTGTTACGCAACCGGATAAACCGGTCGGACGCAACCAACTTGTGGCGCCTACGCCTGTCAAAGAAATCGCTCTCAAATTTGGAATACCTGTTTTACAGCCGATCAAGATCGGCAATGCCAAAGATGATATCATCGCTCTAAATCCGGATTGCATAATTACCTGTGCCTACGGGCAATTCATTCCTGAATCGATCCTGAATACCCCTCGCTTTGGTGCATTCAACGTTCACGCTTCGCTGCTTCCGAAATATCGCGGAGGAGCACCGATCCATCAATCCATTATTGACGGTAACAAAGTTACCGGGATTTCGATCATGCGCATGGTAAAGAAGATGGACGCCGGTGATGTTTTATCGGTTGTAAAAGTTGCGATTGATGATGTTGATACACTGGGCACTCTGCATGATAAATTGAAAGTTGCCGGGGCTGAATTATTGGCACAAACACTACCTCAGATTCTGACACAAACATTTACACTGACTCCACAAGACGAAAGTGAAGTCACATTTGCCTACAATATCACGAAAGAACAGGAATTCGTAAATTTCAACCGTGACGTGAAGGTAGTTTATAACCATATTCGGGGACTGACTCCGTGGCCGGTTGCTTACGGAAGAATCGAAGGTAGAAAAGTTAAGTTTTGGCAGGTTCATATGGATAAAGGTCAATACTTGGCTCAACCTTCAGAAGTGATCGGTCTGATCGAACATTCGTTGGCGATTCAGGCAATCGACGGAATCATTCTGTGCGATGTCCTGCAACTCGAAGGTAAAGGAAAAATTCAAGCGACCGACTTTTTTAACGGAATGGGAAAAAATTGGGTCGGAAAGTTATTTGAGGAGAAATTATGAAAGTAAAAAATATGACATTGATCGCTTTACTGATGGCGATGACCACGATTATTACCATGTATATCTCATTTCCGATCTTTCAGGGTTATTTGAATCTCGGAGATGTGATCGTCATGAGCATGGGATTATTGATTCCGCTCAATCTTGTGTTTTTAGCCGGTGTCGGAGCGGCTTTGGCCGATCTGTTGTTGGGATACGGGCAATATGCGTTCTTTACGTTGGTGATTAAAACGATTGAAGCTTATATCATCGGAAGATGGGCAATCAAACATTCAGATAAAAAAGTACCGTTCTATGTATTCTTGACGGCCGGGATATGGATGGGTTTCGCTTACGGTCTGACGGATATTCTGTTAACGCAAAATCCGCTGATTTTCTTTACGTCATTCGGCTATAATTCGCTTCAAGGCATCGTATGTGCCCTGATCGCGTTCATGCTGGTACCGATACTGAAAAAAATAAAGAACAGACAGTAACAATTCGTAAAACAAGAATCGTTTCGGCCTATTTAATATATGAAGCTTTTGATATAATGTGAATGCTTTCAAAGGAGGAGATTTCATGGACCAATCTAAAATTCGTAATTTCTCTATCATCGCCCATATTGATCATGGAAAATCCACGTTAGCTGACCGGATTCTTGAAATGACTCAAACAATACAAAAGCGCGACATGGTAGATCAGGTGCTCGACAGTTTGGATTTAGAACGCGAACGCGGCATCACAATCAAATTAAATGCTGTTCAGCTCAAATATACAGCCAAAGACGGAACCGACTATATCTTTCATCTGATCGATACACCGGGTCACGTCGACTTTACTTATGAGGTATCCAGATCACTGGCGGCTTGCGAAGGAGCTGTTTTAGTTGTCGATGCTTCACAAGGAATCGAAGCACAGACCTTGGCCAATGTTTATCTGGCTTTAGATAACAATTTAGAGATCATTCCAGTCATCAACAAGATCGATCTGCCGTCGGCTCAGCCGGAGCTGGTCATCGAAGAGATTGAAAACGTGATTGGACTCGAAGCGAAGAACGCTCCGCAGATATCCGCGAAAAACGGAATCAATATCGATCAGGTTCTTGAACAGATCGTCGCCCGCGTACCGGCTCCGAGCGGAGATCCCGAAGCACCGCTTAAAGCACTTGTATTTGATTCCTATTACGATACCTATCGCGGTGTCGTATCGTTCGTTCGTATCAAAGAAGGGGAAGTTAAAGTCGGCGACAAGATTCTTTTCATGGCGACTAATGCGGTATATGAGATCACTGAACTAGGTATTCGATCACCGAAAGAAATCAAAAAAGACAAACTTTCATGCGGAGAAGTCGGCTGGATCGCTGCCGGAATTAAATCAGTTAAAGACGTCCATGTCGGTGATACGATCACGATGGCGGACCGTCCGGCGACAGAATCGTTGCCGGGTTACCGAAAATTGAATTCAATGGTTTTTTGCGGCTTATATCCGATCGAATCCAATCGATACAATGATCTGCGCGATGCGTTGGAAAAACTTCAACTGAATGATGCGGCTCTGCGCTTTGAGGCAGAAACCTCTCAAGCTCTCGGTTTTGGATTCCGCTGCGGATTTTTGGGTCTGCTTCACATGGATGTCGTTCAGGAACGTCTTGAACGCGAATATAACTTATCGTTGATCGCAACGGCTCCGTCTGTCGTTTATCATGCTTATTTAACGGATGGAACGATGAAGTCGATCGATAATCCGTCACTGCTGCCGGATATTCAACGAATCGATTATATGGAAGAACCGTATGTCGTGGCGACCGTCATGGTTCCGAATGAATATGTCGGGCCTGTCATGGAATTGTGTCAACGAAAACGCGGAATCTATAAAGAAATGAATTATATCGATCCGTCGCGCATGGTGCTGATCTATCACTTACCTTTGGGTGAGATCGTGTTTGATTTCTTTGATAAACTGAAATCATGTACCAAAGGATATGCGTCGTTTGATTATGAATTTCTGGCTTATCAACGTTCTGATTTAGTTAAAATGGATATTTATCTGAATGCCGAAATCATCGATGCACTGTCAACGATCGTTCATCGCGAATTTGCTTATCAGCGCGGTAAAGTCATCACGGAGAAACTACGTAAACTGATTCCGAGACAGCAGTTCGAAATTCCGATTCAAGCCGCCATCAACAATAAGATCATCGCGCGCAGTGACATAAAAGCCTTACGTAAGAACGTTTTGGCGAAGTGTTACGGAGGCGATATCTCGCGTAAGAAGAAACTGTTGGAAAAACAAAAAGAAGGTAAAAAGAGAATGAAACGGGTCGGTAACGTTGAAATTCCGCAAGAAGCATTCATGGCTGTTTTATCCATGGATGATGAGAAATAGTATGGAAGAGATCGTTCAAAAGATCCAAGCGATGAGAAACGCCAAAGGGTGGGACAAAAGCGATACACCGGAAATTCTGGCGAAATCGGTGTTTGTGGAAGCCGGTGAGCTTTTGGAGTGTTTCGAAGAAGAACAATTCGACGTTGATCGGGTGTGCGGTGAATTGGCCGATGTGTTGATGTATGCGTTATCGCTGGCTCATGATCTGGGTCGCGATCCGCTGCGCATCATCGAAGATAAGTTTCCGGACATCGACGCCCGTTATCCGTCTTTATAATTATGGTACAGGCACTTTACGTCCACGTACCGTTTTGTGATGAGATCTGTTCCTATTGTGATTTCACACGTGTTAAAACGCATCCGCTCCTCATAGAGCGGTATTTGTTTTCATTGGCTCAGGAGTTAAACGAACTGCCTAATCACGCAATGAGAACGGTTTATATCGGTGGTGGAACGCCCAGTGCGCTGACTGACGATGAATTGGAAACGCTCTTTGTGCTTTTGGCACCGTTTACGCAACATGTCGAAGAATATACGATTGAAGTGAATCCGGAATCACTCACGGAAGCGAAAACGATCTTGATGAAGCAATATGGAATCAACCGTGTAAGTATGGGTGTTCAAACCTTTAATCAAGAAGAACTGAAACAACTCAATCGCCGCCACAGCGTCGATGATATCAAAAATTCGATCGATCTGCTGAATCGTTTCGGCATCACCAATGTTTCGATTGATTTGATCTACGGTCTCCCGTCTCAGACGTTGGAAAGTTTTGTTGCCAGTCTCAATGAAGCTGTTCGTTTACCGATCACACATTTATCGTTATACAGCCTTACCATTGAAGAAAATTCAACTTTCGGTCGGATGGATCTACAACCGATCGATCCCGAGACAGAAGAGGATATGTATTTTAAAGCAGTCGAGATCCTGGTTCAACATGGTTTCCATCATTATGAGATAAGTGCATTCAGTAAAGGTCACCCCTCAAAACACAACTTAGTTTATTGGCATTATGAAGAATTTTACGGTGTCGGGCCGGGTGCCAGCGCCATGGTCGATCACCGACGTCGTATTAATACGACTAATCTTCAAAACTATGCGGAAGGTAAGCGCAGCGGGGAAGTTGAAATGTTAAGTAACGAAGATGAGATGTTTGAATTTATCATGATGGGTCTTCGCTTGATGGAAGGAATCGAACTGAGTCGATTTAAAGACAGATTTCAATTTGAACTCATGGATATTTACGGTACACAGATCACAGAAGCTATTCAAAAAAAGCAGCTCGAACTGAGTTCGAACCGCTTGACTACGACTGAGAAGGGTGCTGCTTTACTGAATGATGTTCTGATTACTTTTCTTCCGAAAGATACGCTTTGATCAGAGCCTGAGTTCCCAACAGACCATATCCTTCGTCAAGAAGCATCTGATATTTAGCTAACACATCAGTTAAGACCGGGAGTTCTTGATCAAATTTAGCGGCTTGTTCCTGAACCAATTTCATATCTTTGACAAAATGATGGATATAGAAGCCGGGTGTTGTATCGCCGCTGAGGATCTTAGGACCGTTATTGCTCAACTGCCAACTGCCGGCTGCTCCCTTGGAAATAGCATTCAGCACTTCAGCCGGATCGATACCGGCTTTCTTCGCATAAACAATTGCTTCCGTACAGGCTGCGATCGAACCTGCGACTGCGATCTGATTAGCCATCTTGGTATGTTGGCCGGCACCCGCCGCTCCCATATAACAAAGATTCGTTCCTAATAATGCCAACAATTCAACGACTTGATCATATACTTCACGTTGCCCGCCGACCATGATCGAAAGGGTTGCGTTACGAGCACCGATGTCGCCGCCTGATACCGGTGCATCGAGTACGAATACTTGACGATCGATTCCGGCTTCAGTTAATTGAACAGCCAAATCAGGGGAGGATGTCGTCATGTCCATAACAATGGTTCCCGGTTTGACGTTATTCAATATTCCGTTCGTGCCGAAATAGATTTCTTCGACATCTTTCGGATAACCCACCATCGTAATTACGATATCCGCGTCTTTGACGGCGTCAGCCGTACTGTCTTTCCAGACAGCTCCGTTCGCTATCAATTCAGCTGCTTTTTCTTTGGTTCTGGTTGTGATCGTTAACGGGTAGCCGGCATTCAGCAGATGGCTGGCCATTGCTTTGCCCATGACTCCGGTTCCGATCCATGCGATTTTTTTCATAGTAGTTCACCTCACGACAAGTATAACATGATTATCCACTTGTAATCCTTGCGGATTCATGGTATTCTAACTATGCTTTTGTACTGGGTTCAGGGATTTCCTCATCCTTCTACGCGGTATAAAAGGACTGAAACATGGAGGAAATAACAATGTTGTCAAAAGACGAGAAAACAAGTATTATCAAAGACTATGCACGTTTTGAAGGGGATACCGGTTCTGTCGAAGTACAGGTAGCCGTATTGACCGCTCAAATCAACCACTTAACGGAACATTTGAAAGAACACAAAAAAGATTACCATTCACTTCGTGGATTAATGATGATGGTCGGACGCCGCAGAAGCATGATGAATTATCTGCGTACCGAAAGTCCTGTTCGTTACCGCGATCTGGTTCAACGTCTGGGCTTACGTAAATAGTCTTACTGAAACAACCGGAAACGGTTGTTTTTTTTGTTTGAAAACATCAACTGTTGTTTAGCTCCAACATGTGGTAAAATATACCATGTAAAAACATGAGGTGAAAATATGGCGAAAGAAGTATTTAGTTTAGATTTCTGTGGAAGAAATCTGACAGTTGAAACAGGAGAAATAGCCAAACAAGCAGGTGGATCCGTAGTTGTAAGATATGACGACACAGTCGTTCTGTCAGCCGCAACTGCGAACAAGTATCCAAAAGACATTGACTTTTTCCCACTGACAGTATCGTTTGAAGAAAAACTGTATGCAGTCGGTAAGATTCCGGGTGGATTCTTACGCAGAGAAGGCAGACCGAGCGAACATGCGACCTTAACGGCCCGTATGATCGATCGTCCGATCCGCCCGTTATTTGCGGATGGTTTCCGTAATGAAGTTCAAGTAGTAAATCATGTATTATCCATCGACAATGACCGTACACCGGAAATGACTGCGATGTTTGGTGCTTCATTGGCACTTTGCGTCAGTGACATTCCGTTCAACGGACCGATCGCCGGTGTTATCGTGGGCCGTGTCAACGGTGAATATATTCTTAATCCGACCGCTGCCGAGATGGAAAAATCCGATATCAATCTTTCGGTCGCCGGTACAAAATTCGCCATCAACATGGTTGAAGCCGGAGCGAAAGAAGTCAGTGAAGAAGCAATGTTGGAAGCCATGATGTTCGGACATCATTATATTGCCGAATTGTGCGAATTCCAAATTATGATCGCAAACAAAGTCGGAAAACCGAAAATGAAGATTGCTTTATACGAAGTAGCTGCCGAATTGAATGCAGAAGTTCGCGAATTCGCTCAGACACGTCTGGAAGAAGCAGTCAGTATCAAAGAAAAACTTGAACGTTACGGTAAGATCGATGAGATCGAAGCTGAAACAGTTGCTTTCTTTGAAACAAAAACATACGCCAGTGAGAGTATCAAGGCAAAAACCCTTAAACAAGTCAAAGAAGTCACTCATACGATCGTCTCCGACGAAGTACGCCGTTTGATTTCTGTTGAGAAGATCCGTCCAGACGGTCGTGCAATCAACGAATTGCGCGCTCTTGATTCACAGATCGATCTGCTTCCGCGCGTTCACGGAAGTGCAATGTTTACCCGCGGTGAGACACAAGTCATGTCGATTTGTACGTTGGGACCTTTAGGTGATAATCAAATCATCGATGATTCCACCGATATCGATACGAAACGTTTCATGCATCATTACAATTTTCCTCCCTATTCAGTTGGTGAAACGGGACGCATGGGTACACCGGGTCGTCGTGAAATCGGACACGGTGCTTTAGGCGAACGTGCATTATCGCAAGTGTTACCGAATGAAATCGATTTTCCGTATGCGATCCGTTTAGTCGCTGAGACACTCGAATCCAACGGTTCCAGTTAAAAAGCCAGTATCTGTGCCGGAACAATGGCATTGATGGCGGCCGGCGTGCCGATTACGGCACCGGTTGCCGGTATCGCGATGGGATTGGTCACTTACGGTGATCACTATACAGTATTAACTGACATCCAGGGTATGGAAGATCATTTCGGCGACATGGACTTTAAAGTTGCCGGTACCCGCGAGGGGATCACAGCTTTACAGATGGATATTAAAATCAACGGTTTATCCCGTGAAATATTGAAAGAAGCATTGGCTCAGGCGAAGATCGGACGTTATCAGATCATGGACAACATGCTGGCTGTCATTGACAAGCCGCGTGACCATGTCGGTGAATTCGCTCCGAAGATCACGATGATGAAGATTCCTGTCGACAAGATCAGAGATGTTATCGGCGGCGGCGGAAAGATCATCAATCAGATCATTGCTGATTGTGACCAAGTCAAGATCGATATCGAAGACGACGGTCGTGTCATGATTTATCATCAGAACCAAGCATCCATCGACAAAGCATTCAGAATGATCGAAAGTATCGTCAGAATTGCTAAAGTCGGTGAAATCTATGACGGAAAAGTCGTTCGTATCGAATCATTCGGTGCTTTCGTTGAACTGTTCCCGGGAACTGATGGCTTATTGCATGTCTCCAAGATCGCCTACGACCGGGTTGAAAAACCATCGGATGTGTTGAAAATGGGTGAAGTCATCAAAGTTATCGTTACCGAGATCGACGAAAAGGGCAGAGTCAACGTATCACACAAGGATCTTCTTCCTAAACCGGAAGGTTACGAAGAAAAGCCTCGTCCGGAACGTACCGACCGTAAACCGCATTTCGACAGAGGACCCAGAAAATAAGTCTGATTGTCATTCATAAGCATTAAACTATCCAAATTTTGAATTATAACCCTTGACTGATAACCTTTGTTCGAGGGTTTTCTTTTGATCGGAATTTCATGAATCGATTATTTCATGGCAATTCCACAATAATATATGATAAAATAAACTATAAAAGAAAAGGATGTGGCCACATGGATTTTTATTTTGAAGCTGACAAACGCCGGGCAGAACTTGTCCGTGACTTACAGGAACTCGTACGTATACCATCGCTTTATGACGAAACAACGGTTACCGAGAACGCGCCTTTCGGAAAAGAAGTACGCAATGCATTGGATTGGGTTTTGAATAAAGGAAAACAAGACGGATTTATCACCAAAGACGTCGACGGATATGCCGGAATCGTCGAATTTGGTAAAGGTGAAGAAATAATGGGTGTTTTAGGGCATCTTGATATCGTTCCGGTCGGAGTCGGTTGGTCGAAAGATCCATTCGGAGCTGAGATCGAAGACGGCTATCTCTACGGTCGCGGCAGCGGAGATGATAAAGGACCTACCATCGCAGCGTATTATGCGATGAAGATCCTCAAAGATCTCGGTATCGAAATGAATAAACGAGTCTACTTGATCACCGGATGTGATGAAGAATCGGGAATGGCTTGCATGCATTATTACCAAGACCATGCCCCGATCCCGAATTTCGGATTTGTCCCGGATGCTTCTTTCCCGGTCATCTACGGTGAAAAAGGAATCATGAATCTTCGCTTAAGTTCCGAGGTGACGACGGTTATTAAAAAATTGATTGCCGGCGAACGTCCTAATATCGTTATCGGTCAAGCGAATGCGACCGTCGATGCACAATTGAAACAAGAGATGTTTGAGTTCTATCTAAGCACCCATAATCTGAAAGGTACAGCATCACAAAGTTCGGACGGAGCTGTCTATTCGATCGAAGGAATCTTCAGCCATGGTTCATTGCCGCAAAACGGTATCAACTCCGCTTGGCATTTGTTGAATTTCATCGGCAGTGCCTATAATGATCAATTTGCGCATACGTCAGCGGTATTGTTGAATGATTATCGCGGCAAAGAATTAGGCGTTAAAGTCCACGGTTCACACATGGGTGATCTGACAGTCAATATCGGTATTGTCAATATTTCGAATTCGCATGCATCCATTGTTTTGGATCTTCGCTATCCGCAAGAAACAGATGCCGAAACGATCCAAAAACAAATCTTAGCTGCCCTTGAAAAGAGTGGGTCACCGTTGAAAATGGAATTGATCCAAAATAAAGATCCTTTGTTTGTAAATCCTAAAAGCGAACTGGTCAGTACGTTAGAAAATATCTATCGTAAACATACCGGCGATATGACAACACCGCTCTTAACGATGGGTGGCGGTACCTATGCGCGCACACTTCCGAATTGTGTTGCTTTCGGTTGCGAATTTCCGCTTCGTCCGGCTAAAGAAGGTGTTGGTGAAGCTCATCAAAAAGACGAGGGAATCGAAATCGAATCATTGATTTTAGCAACAGCCATCTATGCTGAGGCGATTTTTGAGTTGACGAGGTAGATCTGTGCGGATGAGAAATAAACCGTGGGCACTGGATTATTTATCCGCTGTTCCGCAAGTCATCTTTTCACCGTCTGATCTTAAAGGTCAATGGAAACAACGGCTCAACGTTCAAGAACTACATGTCGAGATCGGCAGCGGAAAAGGAGATTACTGTTTAAAAATGGCATCTATGTATCCTGACTCCGGTTGGATCGCCATTGAACGCGATAAAAACGTCAGTACGGTCGCACTTAAGAAAGTCAATGAGAAACTACCCGAGAATATGTTGTGGATCGTCGGCGAAGCTTCGCTTCTTGAAGAATGGTTCGCACAAGGGGAAATCGATGTGTTGCATCTTAATTTCAGTGACCCTTGGCCTAAAAGCGGACATTATAAACGTCGTTTGACTTCGCCTGAATTCGTACCCGGTTATTTACGACTTCTCAGTGAAACGGGTAAATTAAAAATCAAGACCGACAATAAGATTTTGTTTGAATACACGCTTGTTGAATTAAACGGTTATCCGTTGATTATGGACGATGTCAGTGTTGATTTCAGACGAAGTCCGCATCCTGATGATGCGATCAGTGAGTATGAACAGAAATTTATGGACCTGGAGCAACCGATCTATCGATGCGTTTGGAGGAAAAAACATGAAACTCAGTAATGATACACTACAAACTATGAAAGATCTGACCCAGTTAATGGGTGTCAGCGGTGATGAGACAGAAGTCAGCCGTTATCTATCCGAACAATATCATACTCTTTGCGATGAGGTTGTCTATGATAATTTAGGCTCTGTGTTCGGCATCAAACGTTGCGGAAAAAGCGGCGCACCGTTGGTCTTGTTGGCCGGTCATATGGATGAAGTCGGGTTTGTTGTTAAGACCCTTACTTCAACAGGATGTTTGGCGGTTGCCCCGATCGGCGGGTGGTGGTCTCAAACATTATTGGGACAACGTATTACACTGAAAAACCGTGTCGGCAAGAAATTCCAAGGTACTGTCGGAAGTATACCTCCTCATTTATTGAGTGATAAAGATCGCAGTTCACCGATCGAAATTAAGAATATGTTGGTCGATATCGGTGCCAAATCAAAAGAAGAATTAACTGAATGGGGGATCTCAGCCGGTGATTCAATCGTTTTAAACGGAGAGTTCGAAGTCCTTGAAGGTGAAAATCGATTACTCGCAAAAGCCTGGGATAACCGCTATGGTTGTATCATGGGTCTGGAAGTGTTAAAGTTACTCAAGAATGCGGATCTGAATGTGGATCTGGCAGTCGGAGCTACGGTTCAGGAAGAAGTCGGGCTGCGCGGAGCAGTAACAGCCGGTCATTTGATTCATCCGGATGCAGCGATCATCTTTGACTGTTCACCGGCCAATGATGCAAGCGGTGATCAGGATTCATTCGGTCAGTTGGGAAAAGGACCGTTAGTTCGATTTATCGATGCTAACTATCTGCCGCATCGAGGTTTCTTAAATCACTATTTGGACGTATTGAAAACTAAAAACCTGCCTTACCAATATTATCAGTCACTCGGCGGTACCGATGCGGGTGCGATTCATAAATTGTTTGAAGGAATACTAACGCTGACGATGTGTATTTGTTCAAGAAATATCCATACGAACAGTTCGATCATCGATGTCGATGATTTCATCAACGCGCGCAGTGCTGCTGTTTCAATGGTACAATCACTGAACCCGAAACTTTTGGATGAAATCAGAAATTCTAACCACTAGTTACTGAAAGGAGGATTTGTATGCGTAAAACCTTACTTCTGATTGCTTTAGCCCTTGTTCTTTCCGGTTGCGTGAAAGTGAATGGGTCAAATTTGAAGAGTATAGTTTCCGCTCAAGTCGCAACGGCTGTTTCCGAAACCTTACCTACAACTTCCACAATGCGTAAAACACTTTATTCCTATTATCTTCCGACAAGTGTCGGACGCCGGGAAGTTTCACAGTCGTCGACCGTTTTGTTCAGTAACAACTATAATGTATTGATGAATTTGGATATCGTGTCAGTTCTGTCCGAAAAATTTTATGCGACCGAAAGTGCTGATCCGTTGCGCGCATATGCGCTTGCGACAGATCCTTTGTTTACACTTACCGGTACTTATAAGGATCTGAAGGCGGTTGAAAATGCCTATGTTATCACGGTCAACGCGATTGAAAAAAATGTTGTGCTTTTAACATTGCAAACGAAATATTTCGTTTTTTCGGCGGTCATTCCAATGGCCGCAACCGGTGAAGTCGTCTATGATATGATGAAAATCGTACGCACCTGTAGTATCAATTCGGATGAAGTCATCACGTTATATTCGAACCGCGAGACTTTCAGTTATACCAAAGAAACGTTAGAGATATTCAGTCAGTTAGCTCCTGAATCAGGTAAAATCATCGATATGATCGAAGAGACGACTCCGACAACGCCTGAGAATTGAACAACGTCTATGAGAATCACTTCTGACCTTGTAATGAGTAGGATGCGATTGTATACTGATAGTATAACCGCACTGCGGTATGACGAAAACGAACAGGGGGGATTTCTATGTTACGCAAACTAGCTTCTTTACTGTTTGAAGAAGAGGAAGAAATCATCGAAGAAGAACCGGAAACGGAAGCGATTCCGCTAGAGTTGCCACCCATCAAAAAAGCAGTCGAACGACCGGCCAAATCAGTGGAAGTCAGTATTGAACCATTGAAACAAACAACGGAAGTAACGACCAATGAAGGAATACCGGCACTCACTAAACCAACAATAAGAATTGATGTTGACGAGAAACAAGAACTTCGACCGATGAAATCGATCGTTGTTTCGAATAAAACAGTCATATATGAATTTACGCCGGTCATCAGTCCGATTTTCGGTGTAGCCGCTAAAGATCAAAAGCTTACTGTACCGACACCGGTTACGACTAAACAACCGATCGTCCGTCACAGCACGCTTCAGACGATCATCAGCCCGATTTACGGAGTGACTGAATCAGTGCACGATGCTAACTCAGCAAAAGACACAGAGCACCTTCAACAGCCGCTCACATCGGATGTGAGCAGAATCTCGTTGGATGACATGTTGCATCCGGCAAAAAAAGAAGAAATCAACGAAACATTGCAGTTTTCATTATTTGAACATGCCGATAAAGATTCTGAATAAACGGCAAACTGGGAGGCAGAACATGTATTTTTTTATCGGAATTAAAGGGTCGGGAATGGCCTCTTTGGCTTGTATGCTGAATGATTTGGGTCATGAAGTCACAGGAAGCGATATTGAAAAACATATTTTTACCGAAGACGAACTGCACAAGCGAAATATTAAAATCCTTCCGTTCGGAACATCAATTCCGAATCACGCTATCGTTATTATCGGGAATGCCTTTAAAGAAGATTTTTCGGATGTCAGCAGTGCACGGAATAATCCGACGCTGACATGTCATCGCTATCATGAATTTTTAGGTACACTGATGGAAGGTTATGTTTCTGTCGGAGTCGCCGGCAGCCATGGTAAAACTACGACTACCACGATGTTGGCAGCAATGCTCAATTATGTAAGTCCGACTGGCTATTTGATCGGTGACGGACACGGACATCTTATGGAAGACAGCCATTATTTGGTTGTTGAATCTTGTGAATACCGTCGCCATTTTTTAGCTTATCATCCGGATTATGCAATCATCACCAATGTGGATCTCGATCATGTCGATTATTTTAAAGATGAAGAAGACTATAGTCTATCTTATGAACAATTCAGTAAAAATGTAAAAAAACTATTGATCATGTATGGTGACGATCCAAAAGTTCGGGCACTTGACATAAAAACACCTCATCTTTATTACGGAGTCGAAGACGGAAACGATCTGCAAGCCATCAATATTGTTGAAACGACGCGCGATATGTCGTTTGATGTCGTCTATTACGGTAAAAATTTAGGCAATGTCAAATTCCCGTTTGTCGGACGTCACCTTTTATGGAACAGTTTGGGTGTCATCGCCGTCGGTCTTTCTGAGAAGATGTCGTTGCAGGAAATTGAAGAAGGTCTGTCGCTGTTTCACGGTGCTGCCCGTCGCTTTGTGATCGAAGAAGTCGGTGAAAATGTTTATATCGACGACTATGCGCATCATCCGACTGAAGTTTCTATTACGATCGATGCTGCCCGTATGCGTTATCCCGATAAGAAACTGATTGCTGTTTTCAAACCGCATCGTGTTTCCAGAGTGTTGCGTTTCGCTGATGATTTTTCCAAAGCACTGTTGAAAGCGGATGTGATAGCACTATGCCCGTTCACCAGCATCGATGATGCTGAGGAAGGAATCGACATCGATATCAATTATCTTCAGCAACGAGTTCCAGGTTCGTTTGTCGTGGACGAAAAAGAAGACGATGCAAAGAAACTTGCTTTAATGGGTCCGGCCGTGTATTTATTCATGAGTTCCAAAGATATTTATGTCTTTAGCGATTTAGTAAAGCGCTATCAAAAATCTTGAAAATATTTACATTTTCGGCTATAATGATTAAGAGGTGATATCATGGACCAGTTACTTACGTTATTAGGAGAAATCTCAGTGCAATTATTACCGATTCTCGGTGTCGTTGTGCTGATTTTTATCATAGTCCTTCTTAAGAGAGCGTTGGATGTGATGAAACAGGTTTCATCCACAGTCGTCAAGGTAAATTCAACCATAGATGCTGTCGATAAAGGGATCAATGAACTGCAAGGACCGTTACAAACGTTGACTAGGATATCGGGGACCGTCGGGTTGGTACAAGACGTTACTGAAAATGCGTTCAAAACAGCTATTGTTGCGGTTGCCGGAAATTACTCAGTTATTAAAGATTACGTTTCCTCTTTTATTGAAAAGTGGAAACCCAAAGAAAAAAAACATGAAGAAAAAGTAAATGAGACAGTTCAACAACCAACCGATATTGAAGATGCGGTAAAAGGAGAATAACATGGAAGACGACAAACTAAATCAAGAAGAAAACAAAACAGTAGAAAACGAAGAAGCAAAACCTGAGAAACATTCGGCATTCGGTGACTTTATCAAACATGCAAAAACATTCGCTGAAGACAACAAGCTTCAAGAAAAATTTGAGACATTAAAAGAAAAAACGAACGAAGCTGTTGAAGGAGCCTCTAAAAAAATCGATGAGCTGAAGCACGATGAGGATTTAAAAGCAAAACTCAACAATGTGAAAGAAAGTGTTGTATCGGCGACCAATAAAGTCGTTGATAAAGTTAAAGAAAATGAGGAGTTGACTGAAAAATTGACTCAGGTCAAGGATACGGCAGTCGATGCGACAAAGAAGAGCGTGGATTTTGTTTCTACCAAAGTCGATGAATTCCGTAATGATCCGGAAGTTCAGGAAAAATTCGAGAAAGCAAAAGACAAAACAATCGAGGTTGCTGAAAAAGCCGTTGATTCGTTAAAAAAATGGTTAAAGCCTGAAAAAGCAAAATCGACTGAAGAAGCGGCTGAAGAATCAACTGAAAACAAACCGGAATAAGGAGGATCGGCAGATGAAAAGAGTCACGATATATGATGTTGCCAGTGAGGCAAAGGTTTCGTTAGCAACCGTTTCACGTGTTATTAACGGACTTGAAATCGTACGGAGCGATACCCGTGAACGGGTTGAAGCAGCCATCGAAAAATTGGGGTACAAACCCAATGCTATTGCTCAAGGATTGGCGTTACAAAAAACCACGACGATCGCGTTGGTGATACCGGAAGCCAGCTTTACGTATACCGGCCAAATTATAAATGGACTTCTTGATGTTGCGAAGATCTATAAATATAACATTATGCTTCATACAACAACTGAGGGCATCAATGAGATCGGCGAGATCATCGAGAATATAATCAAATCCAGAGTCGACGGTGTGGTCATTTATAACGACAAGCTGATGTACGAGGAAATGAGTGCTTTAACCAAGTATCATTTTCCGATTGTTCTTATCGGTAACAAAATGTCGACTGATAATATCTGCTCGGTTTACGTCGATTTAGAGAAAGCCGTTTTTGAATTAGTTACACAGTATCTGGAAAAAGGTAAAAAGAACATCGCCATCATCCAAGATCGCAAGAATAAATATGCGATCGAACAATTGATTCGCGGTGCTGCCAAAGCATATGAACGCAAAGGATTGGTTTTCGATAATTTTATCGAAATCCCGCGTGAGTACCGCAGTTCATATTTATACTTGAAGGAATACTTCCGTACCAATACACATGATCTGGTGATTGCTCATCGCGATTCACAAGCGTTGGCGGTTGCAAATGCTGCGAGTGAAAACAACATAAAAGTTCCGGATGATCTGGAAGTTGTCTGCGTCATCGATACGAAATACAATGCTATGGTTCGTCCGCAACTTTCAAGTTTCTCGATTCCTTCGTATGATCTTGGCGCTGTTGCTATGCGTGTCATGACAAAAATGCTGCACGACGAAAAGATCGATGATAAAGAAATCGAACTCAGCTATCTGTTCACCCCGCGTCAGTCAACCAAGTAATTGACATGATCTGTTGGGTTGTTTATAATATGAATGCGTTGATAAGAAAGAGTACCGATCAGATTTTCGCAGAGAGACAATGAAGGGTGAGAATTGTCAGTTGATGATCGGGAATACACCTTGGAGCATCTTTATTCAAAGTAAAGACGTATTCCGCGTTAAGGAATTTGAGTGACATTAAGTCGATCAAGGTGGTATCGTGCTGATAAAGCGCCCTTGTATGGGTGCTTTTTTTATGAAAAGGAGAGTCAACTATGGACTTTATCGAAGAATTACAATGGCGAGGATTAATTAAAGATGCCACCGATTTGGAAGGATTAAAAGAACGTTTAAAACAACCGATCACACTTTATTGCGGCTTTGACCCAACTGCCGATTCGCTTCACATCGGATCATTACAGCAGATCCTGTTATTAAAACGTTACCAGATGCAGGGTCATACTCCGATCGCACTTTGCGGAGGGGCGACGGGGATGATCGGGGATCCGCGACCGACAACAGAGAGAAAACTTCAAACGTTGGAAGAGATTGAAGCGAATACACGATCGATCGAATACCAATTAGGATTGTTTTTAGATAAAACCGGTCCGAATGCATTCATCGCGGTCAATAACTATGATTGGCTCAGCAAAATCAGTATTTTGGATTTTCTGCGTGATTTCGGTAAGCACTTCAATATCAACTATATGATCAATAAAGATATCGTGTCTTCACGTTTACAGACCGGCATCTCATTTACCGAATTTACCTATACTATTCTTCAAGCAGCTGATTTCCAGCATTTGTACCGTAATTTTAATTGCCAGTTACAGATCGGTGGAAGCGACCAATGGGGAAACTTGACCAGCGGTGTTGAACTGATCCGTAAAACAGAAGGTGAATGCACTAAAGTTTACGGAGTCACCTCAGCGTTGATCACAAAATCGGACGGATCTAAGTTTGGCAAGTCGGAAGGTAAGAATATTTGGTTGGATCCGGAAAAAACTGATGCTTATTCTTTCTATCAATTCTGGCTCAACGTGACTGATGACGATGTTGTGAGTCTTTTAAAACGTCTCTCACTCAAATCGATCGAAAAAATCAGTGAATTGATCACGAGTATTCAAACAGATGCTCATCTCAGAATCGCTCAAAAAGCATTGGCCGGTGAACTGACCGAACTTGTTCACGGACAGGACGGATTGGCACAGGCATTACGAATCACCGAAGTGTTCTTCAGCGGTGAATGGAAATCACTCAGCATTGATGAACTGCGCAGCGCATTATCAGAGGTTCCGCATACTGAATTATGCGCGGATGCATTATTGATCGATGTACTGGTTCAAGCGAAGATTGCTTCAAGTAAGCGCGAGGCTCGCGAGTTGATTCAGAACGGATCAATCCACATAAACGGCGATAAAACAACAGATCTGGCTTATGTAGTCAGTAGTGAGCAGGCATTTGGAAAGCAATTGACAGTCGTTCGTAAAGGTAAGAAAAATTACTTTGTCGTCGAACATGTCAGTCAATAAGGAGGCAACCCTATGTGGTATGTTGCGGTAGCAGGGATTATCGGTCTACTCGTATTCGCTTTGCGCGCCAAAGAATTTTATTCACAGCACAAAATCATCATGCGTTTCAAAGAAGAGGGGAATCCGTTTGAATTTAAAAGCTTTGCCGGGAAACGATTCTATATTTATGCCGGTTTGGTCGCGTTGATCAGTATCATGATCATTTTAATGAACGATACGATTCTAACGAAACTTGGCTTAGTCGTTACTTTTTCGTTTTTGTTAGGGGGAGAAATGTTTAATACTTTCACAATGTACAGAGTTTATTTCACGCACCGTGAATTCCTCTACGGAACAGATGTGATGCGCTATAAAACGATTCGATCCTTTAAAGAGAAAAGTAAACGTTATATGGATATCGTCGGATTAAACGGTGTTACTTTAGTCTTACCTAAAGAAGCGGCGGAATTTGTTCGCTCAAAGAGTAAAGAGAAGAAATAGTAAAAAAAACCGGTCAATTCCGGTTTTTTTTCGAGAACAACAAATATAAACCCAATAAAATCAACACCAACGGCCAAGCAATCAACTTTTGAAGAAGCTCTTCAAAACTGGGGAAAAGTTGAGTCGCTGCAAATAAAGTACCGATGATAATCAAAAATATACCGAAACGTTGTTTGGAAGTCATATTTCACCTCGACTTCATTATAACAAGCATATTCGGAATTGTGAATCTTAAAAGGTGTGTGGTATAATACGAACGAGGTGACTACATGAAAAAAATCATTGTATACTTACTGATGATTTTATTACTGACCGGGTGTTCAAATTCAAGCTCCGTCTACAATACAAAACTTCAGCGTTACAACGCGTATTATACGGCGATTCTAAATAACGATGCATTTCAAGCGGGATCTGATCATTTTGATATTTCAAGTGTGATCAATAAATTATCGGAGACGCAATACCGTTATGATGTTTATGTGGACGGTCCGCGTATTGCCATGTATGATGTTCAGATCATGGTGATTGAGAACAATCAAACGCTCGAGATATCGAAGTCGATGATGCCGACGGTAGGGATCTTCGATGACATTGAATACGATTTGATTCCTTATCAAGTCAATATGTCCGAAGGATATGTGAAGGGGTTCAATCTGAATGCTGTTGTAGCGAATCCTTCTGTCAGTCTGAAAGTGTTGGTTGTTTGGAAAGACTACGCTAAAATCAATCAATATCGTGAGTATTTTACATTCAGCTTGGATTTCAATCAACAAGTTAACAGTTAAAGAATATCCTTTCGGAGGGCATTATGACAGACAGAAAAAAGCAATCTTTAATCGCCGGAGGGCTGACCAGTTCCGCCGGCATATTTTTATCAAAAGCATTGGGTATTATTTATGTTGTTCCGTTTGCAGCAATGGCTACGGAAGCCAATTTGACCTATTATGCACGGGCTTATTCGATCTATGATACTATTTTAAATATCTCGATCGCCGGACTTCCGTTTGCGATCGCGGCGCTCGTTGCTAAGTACACTGTCAAAGATGACTATAAAACAGTTGTTCTTATTCGTAAACTCTCCACGGCTATTTTACTCGTATCGGGTTTTTTGGCGATGGCGTTTCTTATTATCTTTGCACTGCCGATTGCACAGTTCACGGTCGCCGGAGCCATCGATTCTGTTGAAGTACTGCGCACTCGGAACGTTTTGATCATCATTTCGCTGGCAGTGTTTGCAGTGCCGTTCTTAAGTAGTTTCCGTGGGTTTTATCAAGGTCTGAAAGAACTTAAAATATATGCATTCTCGCAAATACTCGAACAAGTGTCGCGTATCGCATTCCTGTTGGGAATGGGCTTTTTAGCTGTGTATGTGTTCAATAAAGATGCGATTTGGGCAGTTTACTTTGCGGTTGCTTCGGCTGCTGCATCAGCTTTGATCTCCATCGGTTATTTTGTTTTTGTCGACCGAAAAAACTACCCGGCAATCAAAGAACGCGCGATCAATCAAGTACTACCGACCAAAGACACACGTGAAGTGGTTAAGGAACTGTTCTATTTTGCGATTCCTTATATGATCACCGTTATCTTGGGAAACAGCATGAATATTGTTAATCTGTTGTTATTCAATCACGCAATGATATGGGCCGGCAGTACAGTCGCCCACGCCGATCTTCTTTATTCATTGATCATGTTTACTTGTAATAAACTGACATCGATTCCGCAAGTTTTGGCACCTGGATTTTCTATCGCCGTAATTCCTTATATTACTGCAGCGATAGAAAGAGGGGATATGAAACTCATGCGCAAGTATGTGGTTGATGCGCTCGATACTGTTCTTTATGTCGGATTACCGCTGTGTTTCTTTCTTTTTGCAATCAGCGGCGAAATCTACTATGTGATGTATGGAAGTGCTAACTGGCAATTGGGCGGAAATGTATTGGCATGGAGCAGTCTCCTGGCAGTCGTCGGTACCGTTGCTCCTGTTGCCGGTGCCCTGATGATGGTTTTGCGTTTACGAAAATCAACGATCATCATTCTATTGATTGGAGCTGTGATCAAAGCTGTCACGATGGTACCGTTGATCCTGTGGACCGGTTACAGCGGAGCGATTACATCGAGCGTACTGACTTCCATCTTTATCATAGCGGCAGACTTGTATCTGATCTCGAAAAACTATAAAGTAAAATTTTCATTGACGTTACGAAGACTGATGTTGATTTCAGTCGGTTTGGTGTCGATGGAAGCAGTTTTCATGATTCTGAAATTGATTGGACTGAATGTGATCGGAGAACACCGTTTATTAGCATTTGCCGAACTGAGTGTTTACGGAATTCTGGGAGTTGCTGCCTATGTGATCACAACTTGGTTTATGCAACTACCGCAAGTCTTGTTTCAAGTTTCGGCAGCGTCACTGAAAAAGAGGTTTAAACGATGAAAACAATGAGACTTGATAAATTATTGGCTCATCTTGGATACGGATCACGGAAAGAAGTAAAATTACTGATTCGCCGCAAAGCGGTTAGTGTCAACGGAGAAACCGTTCGTGACGATGATCTGCATATCGACCCTGAAGAGGATGAGATTATTGTCGAGAATGATACACTCAGCTATACGAAATTTCAATATTGGATGTTGAATAAACCCAAAGGTGTTGTCAGTGCTGTGATTGATAATGTTTATCCGACCGTGTTGAGTTGTTTTGATGAGTTTGTATCACGTGATGTATTTCCGGTCGGTCGACTGGACCTAGATACGGAAGGGTTGCTGCTGATCACCAATGACGGGCATCTGGCGCATCATCTGTTATCGCCCAAACATCATGTCGAAAAAGTATATGAAGTCACATTAGTGAAAGATTTCGATCCAAAATGGATCAATGAGATTGTGAGCGGAATCGAGATCGACGGTCCTTATGTATGTAAACCGGCAAAAATCGAGCTCATCGATCCGATGCATCTGAAATTGACAATCATGGAAGGTAAGTACCATCAAGTCAAACGGATGATGATTGCCTGTGAAAACGAAGTGACAGCGCTAAAACGGATATCGATGGGGCCTTTATTGTTGGATCCTTCATTGGGATCCGGTGATTATCGCCCATTGAGCGAAGAAGAACTAGAATCACTAAAAAGAACACATATCGATTGATCTGTGTTTTTTATTTTGATACAATTCTCAGTAAGCATAAGAAAACGCACACCTGTTTGATGTGCGTTTGCGTTCAACTTTAAGTCGGATTAACGGTTGTAGAATTCGACGACCAATGATTCATTGATTTCGGCATTCAGTTCGTTACGTTCCGGTAAGCGTAAGTAGACACCTTTTTTAGCTTCTTTGTCGAAAGTAACGTAAGCTTGTGTGCTTACTGTTGCTTCCATCGCATCGGCGATCGAAGGCATGTTTCTCGAAGTTTCTTTAACTTCGATGGTTTGACCCGGCTTTACAATGAATGATGGGATATCAACTTTCTTTCCATCAACCATGATGTGTCCGTGATTGACCAACTGACGGGCTGCACGGCGTGTTCTGCCTAAGCCCATACGGTATACGACGTTATCAAGACGGGATTCCAGTAAGAACAAGAAATTATGTCCTTTAACACCTTTCATCTTGGATGCCTTGATGAAAGTGTTGTAGAATTGACGTTCGTTGACTTCATACATGAATCTGATTCTTTGTTTTTCGCGTAATTGCAATCCATAGTTAGAGAGTTTAGCGCGACGGCTAGCTCCGTGTTGCCCCGGGGGCGTCTGACGTTTTTGAAGTTCTTCGCCGGTTTCCAATACTGAGAAAGCAAGACGGCGGGAGACCTTCCAAACAGGTCCGTTAATACGTGCCATAAGAGTAATCCTCCTTGTGTTTTTGGCCCAAACAACAGGTGCAAATTTTCATACAGTGTGTTAATCTTCGTATTTCGCTTATTGCAGCTAAGTTACTCTACTCCAGAGAGTGTGATTAACGCGGTTTGTGTGACTTTGCATGCTGCCACATTTGATGCTCACTAAGTTTATCAGATTAGCTGTGCAATGTCAATTTTAGGATCACTTAATCATGCAGAAGGGAAAAATATCACTCTGATATAGTAAAATTATGATACAATAAACCCGATGAGGTGGTCAACATGAACTTACAAACGATACTTGATTTACTGTCACGTAAAGAGACACTGATTTCTTTAGCCGTGCTGCTCGGAATAGCTGTACTGTTGTTGATCATGCGACGTTTCCGCGTCAATCGAATGAAACGCAAGCTTAAAGATCTGGAAATTAAATACAATAATGTCAGAAGTGTTCCATTGCCGTTTAAATTGAATAAGGCAGTAGCTCTGGCACGTGTCAATAAAGAGGTGAATGATCAAGTCACCAACTCGAAAAGTGCTTTTGATCAAGTTCAAAACAACCTTAAACAGATCGCACAGTTGCTTGCTGAAACCGAGGATCTGATTTTGATGGGCAAGATCAAGCCTGCGCAACTCAATTTGGCAGATCTTGGTTCGATGATCGAACGCGGAGAATCACAGGTGTCTGCACTTGAAAGTGCACTTGATCTGGTTTTAGAAGAAGAGGCGCAACAGCGTACGCAAATCACTGAGTTAAAAGAAAATTTCAGAGCTTTAAAACAAGCGATTCTGACGCGCGGTTCACAGCTTCAATTGGCTGAAGAAGTTTTGAATCAGAAAATGACTGATATTGAAAAAGGGTTTACTGCTTTTGAAGAATGGATGTATGCGTCTGAATTTGGTAAAGCCAAAGAGAAAATGGAAGAAATTACCTTATCACTGGATGAAAATAAACAATTAGTAGAACAGCTTCCGGAACTGATCATGTTAGCTAAGGGTGTTATTCCCAAGCAGATGGAAGAGGTTTCTCAATTATATAACCGTTTGAAACAAAAAGGAGTCTACGTCCAACATTTAGAAGTGATCAAGAATCTGGAAATGGTTTCCGAAACATCGAAAGAAGATTTAACGAATCTGCGCCGTGCTTCGATAGCCAATGTATCCGAACATCTGCATGAAAATCAAAAACGTCTTGAACAGTTGATGGCTCAGATGGATCGTGAAGATAAGGCTTTCGATGAAGTCGATTCAGCTTCGAAGATATTAACTAAAAGTACCCAAGAATGCAGTGAAATGCATGAAACACTTAAACAGTCACATCAAAAAGCATCGGTTCGATTCGGTTGGGATGATTTAAAAGGATTGCTGGTTTCATCGGCTGAGAAACTTACGGTTTTCAACGAGACACAGGCACGGCTTCATAAAATGATTTCCGAACGTTCCATACCGGCTACGACCTTATTGATTTCTGTGAAGGAATCACAGCAGGATGTCGGTAATTTGGCAGTCGATCTGCAGAATGCGCTGAATCGTCTGAACGCTGCTCGCGGGGATGAAGAACGCGCGAAAAAACAATTACTTAAATTGCACTTGATCATGAATGAGATCCAAGTAAAAATCCGTAAGCACAATCTTCCTTCAATCTCTGACGGTTATGAAGGGGATATGAGAAAATCGTATCAATACATCAACAGTATCGGTACGTTATTAAATGATACGCCGTTGGATGTCAATTTATTGAATGCTACGCTGACCGATGCGATCGATCATATTTATAAACTCTACAACAATGTCAATAACATTGTGGGTACTGTCGATATGGTTGAAAATGCGATCGTATTTGCGAATAAATATCGTTCGTCCAACCCTGAAATGGACAACCAACTGACTCGTGCGGAACTTTGTTTCCACAACGGTGATTACACGCAAGCAATTAAAATTGCGATCGCGGCGATCGAGAAAGTCCATCCTGTTTCCTATGAAAAGTTGATTAAGGAGAATTCGCAAAGTGCCAATGTCTAAAACGGTCTATCTTGATAACGTCAGCAGCTCTCCGGTGCATCCTGAAGTTCAGAAAACATTGTTTGATCTGTTACCGATCTATTACGCCAACAGTGATGCACTGCACACAGCCGGTACCGACATTCAGTTCATGATCAGTCGGAGCCGACAATCGATTGCGGATATCTTCCGTGTTGAACCCAATGAAATCATTTTCACTTCCGGTGCGACCGAAGCCAACAATACGATCATCAAAGGAATTGCTTTTGCCAATACAGCCAAAGGAAAACACTTGATCACCACGAAAGTGGAACACTCGAGTGTTTTAGCTTCGTTTGAGCAATTGGAGCATCTTTTCGGTTTTGAGGTGACTTATTTGGATGTGGATAGTGAAGGAAGAGTAAGTGCTGAAGATGTACTAAAGGCACTTCGCCCTGACACAACATTGGTTTCAGTTATGTATGTCAATAATGAAGTGGGTACGATCATGCCGATCAAAGCCATTTCGGAAATAGTAAAAAAGAATTCAAGAGCTTATTTCCATGTCGATTGTGTTCAAGCGTTGGCAAAGATCGATTTTGATTTATCGGGAATCGATTGTGCCAGTTTTTCAATGCACAAGATCAACGGTCTGAAAGGCAGCGGACTTTTATTTAGAAGACGTCATGTAAACATGGCACCTTTGATCACCGGCGGTCAACAGGAAATGGGCTATCGCGGTGGAACTTCAAATGCGATCAGTCACATTCTGGTAGCTAAAACAATGCGACTTGCGCTTGATAACCAAACTAAGACGCAAGATACAGTGGCAGAACTCAATCAGTATCTGCGGGCTTCACTGAATTCGATCGAAGGGATCATCATGAACAGTCCGCTTGAAGATGTATCTCCCTATATCGTGAATTTCTCTTGTATGAGCGTAACTTCGGAAGTTATGATGAACCTGCTGAATGAGAATGGTATCTATGTTTCGGCGCAAAGTACTTGTGCCTCCAAATCCAGTCATCCTTCCCATGTCTTAGCGGCAATGGGTGTCAGCGGTGCACGCTTGAACAGCACGATCCGAATCGGACTCAGTTCGACCACCACAAAAGAAGAAATCGAACTTACATGTAGTATTATCAAGAAAGGGTTACAGCAATATGGAAAATTTCAACGCTGAATACATCGTCGTCCGTTACGGAGAATTATCGACGAAAGGAAAGAATCGCAAGGATTTCGTTAAATACTTGGCTGATCAGATCCATTATCGACTGATCGACATCAAAGGCATCAAAATTCAAAAGACCTATTCACGCATCATTATTCATCTCAACGGAGTCAGTGAAGATGAGATTGTGCTGCGTTTGGCGACCGTTTTCGGCATCAGCAGTTATTCGGTAGCGATTCGCTGTTCACTTGATTTAACTGAAATCACACAAGCGGCCGTTTCGCTGATGAAAATCGAAACACCGACTACATTCAAAGTAGAGACACGTCGCGCGGATAAAAACTATCCGTTCATGTCTGATGATGTGAATCGGGCTGTTGCGACAGAGATACTTGAACAGACCGAACATAAAGTCGATGTCCATAAACCTGAAATCAGAGTCAAAGTAGAGATCCAAAGCGATAAATCCTATATCATGACGAAGAGTTATCCGGGTGCGCAAGGCTATCCGGTCGGAGTTGCCGGTAAAATGATGGTAATGTTGTCAGGCGGAATCGACTCACCGGTCGCAGCCTATTTGACCATGAAACGCGGTGCTGAGATTGAATGTATCCATTTTGCCGCACCGCCGTATACGTCTCAGCAGGCGCAACAGAAAGTGATCCAATTAGCAGAGATACTGAGTGCTTATCAAGGTCGTATCAAAGTCCATGTCGTTCCGTTCACGGCACTGCAAATGGAAATCTATCAGAAAGCCAATCCTTCCTATGCGATCACGTTGATGCGTCGGATGATGTATCGGATTGCCGAACGCATCGCCCAGAAAAATAACTGTTTGGCGATTTCCAACGGTGAAAGTATGGGTCAAGTGGCCAGCCAGACGCTGCAAAGTATGCAGGTGATCGGAGAAGTCATATCGATGCTTGTTTTACGTCCGGTTGTTTCATATGATAAATTGGAAATCATCGATCTGGCTAATAAAATAAACACGTATGAGACCTCCATCCAACCGTATGAAGATTGTTGCACGATCTTCACTGTCACCAATCCGGTCACAAAACCGAAACATGATTGGGTACTGATGGAAGAGAACAAGTTAGATTATATCGACTTGCTTGAAACAGCAGTCAATGATACGGTCACATTAATCGTATCCGAGCGTGAAAAACGATCGGACTATCTATGATAGGAGGGAATTCCCATGGCATTCGATAATTTATCGGAGCGTCTGACTCATGCGTTCAGACACATCACAAAAAACAACAAACTGACTGACAAAAATATGGAAGATATGCTGAAAGAAGTGCGAATGGCACTTTTGGAAGCGGATGTTAACTATACAGTTGTCAAAGATCTCTTGGCTGAAATCCAAAAGAAAGCCATCGGTCAAAATATTCTGACTTCATTGAACCCTTCTGAAACAGTCGTTAAAATCGTTTATGACGAATTAGTTCAGTTGTTAGGCGGCGACTCGACATCGATCGTCTATCCGGAAAAAGGAACGGCTGTTTTAATGTTGGTCGGTCTTCAAGGTACAGGTAAAACAACCAGTGCTGCTAAGATCGCCAATTTGGCTAAAAACCGCCAGAAACGCAATCCGTTATTGATCGCAGCCGATCTGGTCAGACCGGCTGCCATTGAGCAATTAGAAACATTAGGTAAATCAATCGGTATCGAAGTTTATTCCGATCGTTTGGAAAAAAGTGCCGTCGAAGTGGTCCGCAGCGGACTTCAGTTCGCGAAAAACGGGAATTACGATACGATCATTATTGATACTGCGGGTCGTCTTCATATCGATGAAGAGATGATGGAAGAACTCCGCCAAATCAAATTATTGGCTCATCCGAATGAAATACTGCTGACCGTCGATGCTATGACAGGTCAAGATATACTTAATGTTGCGAAATCATTTCATGATCTGCTGAGTGTGAGCGGTTTAGTTGTCACGAAATTTGACGGTGATGCGCGTGGCGGCGGAGTTCTATCGGTTCGAGCGGTTACCCAAGTTCCGGTCAAATTCGTCGGTACCGGTGAAAAAATCGATGATTGTGATATTTTCTATCCGGATCGGATGGCCAATCGTCTGTTAGGTATGGGTGATCTGATGTCGTTGGTTGAGCGTGCCGAAGAAAAAATGGATATTGAAGCTTCTGCCAAGAGTGCTGAGCGCATCATGGGCGGCCAATTTACGTTCAACGATATGCTTGACCAATTTGATCAACTCAGTAAAATGGGATCACTTAAAAATTTAATGAAAATGATTCCGGGGATCTCACAGATGGCAAACCAAATGAATGATGAAGATACCGAGTCGGGAATCAAACGAAGTAAAGCCATCATCCACAGTATGACCAAAGAAGAACGTGAAAATCCTTCCTTATTGCGAGCTTCACGCAAAGCGCGGATTGCTGCCGGAAGCGGATGCAATGTGACTGAAGTCAATCGATTGGTGAATCAATTTGAAAAAACCAAAGAACAGATGCGTATGCTATCCAGAATGTCACAGGGCGGCAATAAACTGTTCTCTCCCAAGAAGAAATAGTCAACTTATGAAACTCTTGTTATTGAGTTTCAGTTTACGAGAAACGGAAACTGTAACAGATCACTTTCATATATAAACGAAGTACTATATCGATCCGATCATATAAGCGAATTGATTAAATTGACCGATCATCCGATCGAAGGTTGAGGCCGTTGTGATTATGAATGTTTTGCGCAGGGGAGTTGTGTCAAGCATGATCATGTGAGTGATCTCTATGATAAGTGCAGGAACACCGATAAGATCATTTTCGTTTTGCCGGTTTACCGCGGTCATCCTGCTTCTTCGTATTATCAATTTGCTAAGCGTGCTGAAGGTTTCTTTCGATTGGATACCGAACGATATGAAAACTATCGCAAGAAAGTCAATCTGATCGTTATCGGAAATGTTGCAGCCGGCGGAGAAACAGCACTGCAAGAGGTAATGAGTGATTTTTCGGATGACGAATACCGTCCGTTATCGTTACTGCTTTCATCAACCGAATACGGACGCAGATCGATCAACGGTGATTTGATCGAAGACAGCAGAGTCAGAGAGAAACTTGAAAATTTCACAGAATCGATCTTAAATCAAACTGATTTCAGCTGTTAAGTAAAATACCTTGACAGACTGATATCCTATGATATAATTTGAAAGTAAAAAACAAGGAGGTGTAGTTATGGCAGTAAAAATTCGTTTAAAAAGAATGGGTGCCAAGAAGGATCCGTTTTATCGTATCGTTGCCGCAGATTCCCGTTTCCCGCGTGATGGTCGTTTCATCGAAGCAATCGGTTATTACAACCCGACCACAAAACCGGCTGAAGTAAAAATCAACGAAGAAATCGCAATGAAATGGTTGAACAACGGTGCACAACCGTCGGATACCGTACGTAATCTGTTCTCACAAGCCGGAATCATCAAAAAATTCCACGACGAAAAGAACGCGAAGTAATTATGTCTTCAATCGAACAGGTACTCACTGATTTAGTCACACCGATGGTTGAAGATGTGACCAGTCTGAGTGTGAAAGTTATGCCGAGTTTGGATGATAAAGAAATTTTATTGCATGTTTACGCTAAAAGCGAAGACATTGCACGTTTGATCGGCCGTCAGGGACAAATGGCTACCGCTATCCGCAATATGATGTCGGTTGCGTCCCGTCTGGAAGATAAACGCATCACGATAAAGTTTGAATCGTACTAGGATGCAGATGCATCCTTTTTTTGAGAGGTAACGGTACTATGGAAAAAATAAATGTGGGTCAGATCGTTCGTGGTTTTGGGATCAAAGGTGAAGTCAAAGTAAAAATTTTAACGGATTTTCCCGATGAACGTTTTAAAGTCGGCAATGAGCTGTTTCTTCAAAGCGGAACCAATCCATTAACTGTTAAAATTGAAACTCTTCGTTATCATCAGAACCATGCACTATTGAAGTTTGTTGATTTCCCGGATCTGACTTCAGTCGAACCGTTTCACGGGTGTTATCTCAGCGTCGACAGTTCACACATCGAAGCGTTGGATGATCAAGATGTCTATCGGTTTCAGTTGATCGGGATGGAAGCCATCGATGTTGACGGCACCCCGATCGGTATGATCAGCGAAGTTATGGAAACAGGTGCCAATGACGTTCTTAGGATCGTGGGACCCGAGAAAACGATTTTAGTTCCTTATGTTCCGGTGTTTGTGATCAACGTAGATAAATCAGCCCGTAAAGTCATAATCAAAATGATGGAGGGTATGTAATGAAAGTAACTATTCTAACCTTATTTGACACAATGTTTGATGGTTTTTTAAACACATCCATCATTAAAAAAGCACGCTTGAAAGAATTAGTCGAGATCGAAGTCATCGATATGCGAGCATTCACGCTGAATAAACATAACCGTGTGGATGATTATCCGTTCGGCGGTGGGCAAGGTCTGGTATTGATGTTTCAACCGGTCGCAGATGCACTGAAGAGTGTACGTACGCCCGACAGTCATGTTATCTTGATGAGTCCGGCCGGCACGACGTTCAAACAGAAAACCGCCCGCCGATTACTTGCGTATAATCATTTGGTCCTCATCTGCGGCCATTATGAAGGCTTTGACGAGCGAGTTCTGAGTTTGATAGACGAAGAGATGTCGATCGGTGATTACGTGCTGACAGGCGGAGAATTGGCATCTATGGTCATCACTGATGCTGTTGTCCGACTGATCGACGGTGTTATCACCGAACAATCGCATTTGGATGAATCTTTTGAGAATGATCTCTTGGAATATCCGCAATACACACATCCTACATTGATCGAAGAAATGGAAGTACCAGACGTTTTACTTTCGGGACATCATGAAAAGATCCGTAAATGGCGTTTGAAAGAGTCACTTCGTAAAACGTGGAGAGTTCGGCCTGACTTGTTTAAAGATCGTCCGCTGACCAAAGAAGAAGCGATCATGCTGTCCGAAGTCGTACTTGAGGAAGCTAAAAAGGCTTGAAATCAACGGCCGACTATGTTAAAGTATATGAGCCTATGGCAAGTCAGTTCCGCTGTTACACGTTTAATAAGAACTGTACATTTAAATAAAGGAGTATATGAACATGAAATTGAACTTAGTACAAGAAATCACCAAGTCTCAAATTCGTACCGATCTTCCTGACTTCCGTCCCGGTTATACTGTACGTGTAGACGTACGTATCAAAGAAGGCGAAAAGTCAAGAATCCAGGCATTCGAAGGATTAGTCATTGCCCGTCACGGCAGGGGCATCGGAGAAACCTTCACGGTACGCAAAATGTCATCGCAAATCGGAGTTGAAAGAACCTTCCCAGTGAATTCACCGGTCATCGACAGTATTACTGTTGTTCGTCGCGGTAAAGTTCGCAGAGCGAAACTCTTCTATCTGCGTGGACGTTCAGGTAAAGCATCTCGTCTTACCGAAATTCGTTAAGTTAATAAGGGCCGGAAATTCTTCCGGCTTTTATTCTATTTGGGGAGAGCACCATGAAAAAGAATATTAATGACACAATGGGAAATGAAGTTACTGACACAGTAGTACCTGAAAAATTCGGCTTTAAGGAATTTGTGAAGAGTTTGGTTCTCAGCATCGTTTTTGTTTTGTTGTTGACCACCTTCGTCGTAAAACCGATCCGTGTCAACGGTTCTTCAATGTATCCGAATTTAAAAGATAAAGAGGTCGGTTTCTCAAACATTTTCAGTGTGAAAGTTTTCGGTGTCAAACGTTTCGACGTTGTCATCGTTTATGTCGATGAGTTGAAAGAATTCCTGGTAAAACGAGTCATCGGTCTGCCGGGAGAAATTGTCGAGTTCAAAAACGATACACTTTACATTGATAACAAAGCAATCAGCGAACCGTTTCTGAGCGATACTTACATGAACAGTGTAAAGGGATATTTCAATGGGATATTTACCAACAGTTTCGGCCCGGTTATCTTAGGGGATGACGAGGTTTGGCTGATGGGGGATAACCGTCCCTATTCCAGTGATTCCCGTCGTTTCGGTGCGTTTAAACTAAAAAAAATCATCAGTAAGGATGCGTATATCATTTTTCCCCTGAATGAAGCTAAGATTATTGCCAATTAAGGAGGAATAGTATGACAATTCATTGGTTCCCCGGTCATATGACCCGTGCTAAGCGGGAGATCGAAGAAAAAGTAAAGATGGTGGATATGATCATCGAGTGCCGCGACAGCCGCATACCGCTCGCTTCTCAAAATCCGCTGTTACAGACATTGACACAGAATAAACCTAGACTCATCGTTCTTACAAAAAAAGATAAAGCCGATCCGCTTGAGACTGAACGATGGATCAAAGAATTATCCAAAAACGGAACGCTGGTCATCGCCATCGATCTTTTTCATGATGATGTCAGCAAACGAATCGTTGAAGGATGTAAATTGGTGATGAAACCGAAATTTGATCGTTGGATATCAAAAGGCATTCGTCCGCGCAGTATCAAAGCAATGGTACTCGGAATCCCAAATGTCGGTAAATCAACACTGATCAATCAGTTGGGTAAACGGAAAGTCATGGTTACGGCTGATCGGCCGGGTGTCACAATGTCGATGAAATGGGCAAAAGTCCATCCTGATCTCGATTTACTGGATACACCGGGTGTTCTTTGGCCGAAATTCGACGATAAAGAAGTAGCGATGAATCTGGCACTGACCGGAGCCATTAAAGAAAATGTTCTTCCGCTGGAAGAAATTGCTTTTGCCGGTTACCAATTCATTTGTCAGTATTATCCCGATCGCCTGCAAAAAAAATATGATACTGAATATCTTACTGATCCGGTTGCTTTTTTTACCGAAATGGCAACTCGCCGTTCATACTTCAAAAATAAAGAAGCGGATTTCGATAGAGCGATGGGAGCGTTTCTCAGAGAACTCCGGCAAGATGCGCTTGGCCGGGTTACCTTTGAACATTGTGTATGAAACAGCGTATCGATGGAGCATTTTGGAAATCAGATCGTCTGATCGCCGGAATCGATGAAGTCGGTCGCGGTCCGCTGGCCGGACCTTTAGTCGTCTGTGCAGTTATCCTGCCAATCGGATATCAAAATGAGATGATCGATGATTCAAAAAAATTGACTGAAAACAAGCGAAAGATCTGTTTTGATTTGATATCGAAGGATGCTTTGTGGATCAGTTGGAGCTTCGTTGATGAACCTACGATCGATCGCTTGAATATCTATGCGGCAACCAAACAAGCCATGGCTCGATTGGCTGAAGCAGCACCTTGTGATCTGATATTCACGGATGCTATGCCGTTAACTATCCCGAATAAGGAGATCCATTCATACATTCACGGCGATTCACTCAGTATCAACATCGCTGCCGCCAGTATCATGGCGAAAGTCGTTCGTGATGAATTGATGATTACCTTTGACGCTGTTTATCCTGAATACGGATTCGCGAAACATAAAGGTTATCCGACTCCGTTTCATCTTACTAATCTTGAGAAGTACGGTATTTGTCCGATTCATCGCCGAAGTTATGCACCGGTAGCCAAACAATTACAAGACCGACTCTTCTGAGTTGGTTTTTTTTGAAGCATATTCATATGAAGAACTATTTACTTAATTACCTAATTAAAATCGTAAGGTGAATTAAATTGATTTCCGTATAAGATAACGAGGTGACGTATGAATCGTGAACAGCTCATCTATTACAGTATCAAATCAAACGGTGAAGCCTGCGGAATCGCTACCATGATCAAAAAGAACGAACCTTTCTATCAAGTTACATTACCGACGAAAGTCACAACGATCTTAGATGATGATTATCCGAGATATTTCAGAGATCTGCGATTTCCGCCGTTTGTCTTGTATTATATCGGAGATTTGGAACTGCTGAATCATAAATGTGTTGGGATCGTCGGCAGTCGAATTGCCTGTCCGTACAGTATCTTCGTTACGAAAGAAATCACCGGAATCGTAAAGAAGCGTTACGTGATCGTCAGCGGTATGGCGAAAGGTATCGATTCCGTGGCTCACTTTGAAGCCTTGAAGGACGGAAAAACGGTTGCGATTCTCGGTTCAGGGATCCAGTATGTCTATCCGGCCGAAAATCTGTCATTATATAAAGAGATATCGCGAAATGGTTTGGTGATTTCGGAATATCCCGGATCGACACCGCCGCTCAGACATCATTTTCCATATCGAAATCGATTGATTGCGGCAAGTTCACAGGGAATCATTGTAACGAAAGCAGGCATAAAAAGCGGTACTATGCTGACAGTAAAGGAAGCCTTGGAATTGGGTCGCGAAGTCTACTGTGTCCCTTATCCATTCAGCCAAATCGATGGATTAGGATGTAATTCATTGATTCAGCAGGGTGCTTACATATTGACAAATGAACAGGATTTAGACATCATATAAAAAGAATCGTTGACAAACCAAAGCGCATGTTTCAAACTAAGAAAGATAGTAAAGGAGCCAAAAGATGAAAAATTTAGTTATCGTGGAATCACCGTCTAAATCAAAAACGATCGAAAAATATTTAGGAGAGGACTTTGAAGTCGTCTCTTCGAAGGGACATATACGTGATCTAGCCACCCGTGGAAAGGGAGGTTTAGGAGTTGATGTAGAGAATGAATTCAAACCGACTTATGTCATCAGTAAAGACAAGGTCGATGTCGTCAAGAGTTTGAAACAACGTGCAAAGAAAAGTGCCGAAGTGTACCTGGCTACCGATCCTGACCGTGAAGGAGAAGCGATCTCTTGGCATCTTGCGGATGAATTGGGGTTGGATATTACCAAGACCAATCGCGTAGTTTTCAACGAAATCACTAAGACAGCCGTACTTGAAGCATTCAACAATCCGCGTAAGATCGATATGGATCTGGTTCATTCGCAAGAAACACGCAGAATTCTGGATCGCATCATCGGTTTCAAATTATCGAAATTATTAAATACGAAGATCCGCAGTAAATCAGCCGGTCGTGTTCAGTCCGTCGCACTTAAATTGATCGTCGAACGCGAACGTGAAATCATGGCTTTTATTACTGAAGAATACTGGACTGTCCATGCCGGATTTATCAAAGACGAAGTGGAATTCGAAGCGATTCTGGAAAAGATCGACGGTAAAAAAGCTGCTTTAGTCAATAACGAACAAGTTCAAGAAGTGTTGAATCGTCTGTCCGATGGTTATTCGATCAAATCCGTTAAGGAACAAACGCGCAATAAGGATGCAAAGTTGCCGTTTATCACGTCGACCTTGCAACAGGAAGCTGCGAATAAACTATCTTTCTCTGCGAAGAAGACGATGCGTGTTGCACAGAGACTTTATGAAGGTGTTGCGCTATCCGGTGATCAAGAGGGTATCATCACATATATGCGTACTGATTCGACTCGTTTGAGTGCCGGTTTCAGAGAATCAGCCAAACAACTCATTCTTGATAAATACGGAGCCAATTATAATGGTTTCTACCGTGTGAAAAATGATGAGAGTTCGCAGGATGCGCATGAAGCCATCCGTCCGACCCATATCGAATATTTACCTGAAGACATTAAAAGTTATCTGACTGCCGATGAATACAAGTTATATAAACTTATCTATTCCCGTGCCTTGGCGTCACTCATGAGTCCTGCCGTGACAGATGTCGTAAGCGTCATCGTTACTCAAGATAACCTAGATTTTGCTGCTACGGGTACGCATTTGAAATTTGATGGCTATCTGCGTGTTTACGGAGACTATGAATCCTCCAAAGATCGCATGATGCCGTTATTAACTGAAGGTGAAAACTTACAAAGTACATCATTGGAAGGTAAACAACATTTTACCGAACCGCCGCTTCGTTACAGTGAAGCCAGATTGATCAAAGCCATGGAAGAAAAAGGAATCGGTCGCCCGAGTACCTATGCTTCGATCATCGATACCTTGCAGACGCGTGCTTACGTCATGTTGGAAAAACAGACAGCAACGCAAAAAACAAAAGTATTTATACCGACTCCGCAAGGCATGCTGACGGATGAACAGTTAGCGGCCCATTTCGCAACGATCATCAATGTCGGTTATACTGCCGATATGGAAAATGAATTAGATGAGATCGCCGAAGGACAGCGCGATTCAGTAGAATCACTTAAAAATTTCTATGATAATTTTTCACCTTTGGTCGATCTGGCCTATGAGAAGATGGAAAAGAAAGAGCTTGAGAAGACCGGCGAACTCTGCCCTGATTGCGGCGGTGAACTTGTCATCCGCAATGGCCGTTTCGGACCGTTTATTTCATGCATGAACTTTCCTACCTGCAAATATACCGGAAAATTGAATGCCGGTGAGAAAAAAGAACCTGAATACACCGGTGAGAACTGTCCTTTGTGTAATTCACGTCTCGTTAAACGCAAGAGTCGTTACGGTCGTGCATTTATTGGGTGCAGCAGTTATCCGAAATGCCGTTATATTCAAAAAACTGAGAAATCAGCGGAAGAAACAACAGAAAAGCCACTTGAAGAAGCGGTAAGCAAAGAATGAAAAGCGTAACTGTAATCGGTGCCGGTCTGGCCGGATGTGAAGCCGCTTGGCAACTAGCCAATCGCAATATCCATGTGACATTGATCGAAATGCGTCCGATCAAACCTTCACCGGCTCATAAAACAGACATGTTCGCTGAACTGGTCTGTTCCAATTCGCTCCGCAGTAATGCGTTAAGCAATGCGGTCGGAATTTTAAAACAAGAATTACGGATGTTGGATAGTTTGATCATTGAAGTAGCGGACCAAACCGCGATCCCGGCCGGCAGTGCATTAGCTGTAGATCGTGATACTTTCGCAGCCAACGTCACCGCCAAAATAAGTTCGCATCCGAATATCACCATCATTCGCGAAGAAGTCACACATTTGGGGGAGGGACCGATATTGATCGCCTCCGGACCTTTGACGTCGGATGCACTTACCATTGAGATAAAAAGTCGTTTGAATGAGGAGTCTTTTTATTTTTATGATGCAGCAGCCCCGATCATTGAAAAAGAATCCATTGATTTCTCAAAGGCTTATTTCAAGTCACGATATGATGAGAATGAAGGTGGTGATTATATCAACTGTCCGATGACGCAAGCTGAATTTGAAGCTTTTTATCTGGCAGTCATAGGTTCTGAAAAAGTTGCCCCGCGCGAATTCGAGAAAGAGATCTATTTCGAAGGATGTATGCCGTTTGAAGAAATGGCCCGCCGCGGTAAACAGACACTGCTATTCGGACCGATGAAACCGGTCGGTTTGGAAAAGGAGGGTGTGCGGCCGTTTGCCGTTGTTCAATTACGTCAAGATGATGCAGCCGCATCACTATATAATGTAGTCGGATTTCAAACCCATCTGACATGGCCGGAACAGAAGCGTGTCCTTCAGATGGTTCCGGGACTTGAACATGCTGAATTCGCCCGCTATGGTGTTATGCACCGAAATTCTTACTTGAATTCGCCGCGTACATTAACTTCAGGCTACCAATGCAAAATCAACCCTGATTGGTTTTTTGCCGGTCAAATGACCGGTGTCGAAGGATATGTCGAATCATGTGCGAGCGGTTGTCTGGCGGGAATCAATATGGCTCACTATTTGACTGAAACTCCCTTACTCGAACTGCCCAACACCTGCATGATGGGTGCGATGGCGAATTATATCGCAACCGCGAATCCCAAGTATTTTCAGCCGATGAACGCTAATTTTGGTATAATGAGAGCAGAAAAAGTGTTGAAGAAGAAAGAGCGCAAAGAGGGGCTGGCCAATCAAGCATTGAGTGTTTTTTCCCTTTATGCCGAACAGGAACAACAATGGAAGAAGACATTGAACAATTTTTAAAGGTTATTATGCAGACAAACACAGGATCTGTTCATACAACCGATGCTTATCGACGCGATCTGCGCCAATTTCATGCGTTTCTGAGTTTAAAAAATATTTCGTCTTGGAATGACGCAAATAGGTTCACTGTAACCGATTATCTTGAATATATCGAACGCAAAAGCAAGACACCACTTAAAAATACGACCGTATCCAGAAAATGTTCGTCACTTCGTTCATTCTATCAATATTTAGCTTCACGTAAAGTTGTCGATCACAATCCGTTTATTCAGATCCATGGACCTAAAAAAGGGAAACTGCTTCCTGATTTTTTGTTGTTCGATGAGATCGAAACTTTATTTGCTGTACTAGATCTGACAACTGATGATGGTCTGCGCAATCGCGCGATGCTCGAAATCATGTATGCCTGCGGCCTGCGTGTCAGTGAGGCATGTGATCTTCGTTTGTCGGATATCGATTTCAATCAGCGCACCTTGCGTTTTACGGGTAAAGGTTCAAAAGAACGCATGGTTCCGTTTTATCCGTCGGCAGGGGAGTTATTGGAGCTCTATATAAAGACTTCACGCAACCATCTGATGAAACAACTTAAACATGATATCGTGTTTGTGAATGGGATGGGAAAGGGTCTGAGCCCGCGCGGGATCCAGTATATTTTAGATGTGACAGCGAAAAAAGCCGGAATGAACCGTACATTGCATCCGCATATGCTTCGCCATTCGTTTGCGACACATCTGCTTGATAACGGAGCGGATCTGCGAATCGTTCAAGAATTGCTTGGACATCAGAATCTGAGCACAACGCAGATCTATACGCATGTGACGATGGATCGATTGAAGTCATCTTATATGTCAGCTCATCCGCGTGCTAGAAAAATATAAGTTATAGGTCATTATCATTGATGATCCCGTGTTTTTCAACCTTGAAAACACGGGATCATTATGTTATAGTATTCAATGGCATCAAATGGATGCACTACGCACATCAGGGATTCATGGATCCGTGCTCACGAGAGTTATCCGTGTTTAGAACTGATGGAGGCCTAACGGAAAGAGAGGAATAGATTATGACAGTTGTATCGATGAAGAAGTTATTGGAGAACGGTTCGCATTTCGGTCATCAGACAAGAAGATGGAATCCGAAGATGAAGCCGTATATCTATGCAGCCAAGAATGGTGTTTACATCATCAACTTGGAAAAGACTCAAGAAAAATTAGAAGAAGCTTATGCAGCAATGCGTGCAATCGGTGAAAAAGGCGGAAAAATCCTTTTTGTCGGAACAAAGAAACAGGCTCAAGCTGTTGTTTTGGATGAAGCATTGCGCAGTGGTTCATTCTACATCAACCAACGTTGGTTGGGAGGAATTCTAACAAACTTCCGTACCATCCAAAAACGTATCCGCCGTCTTATCGAAATTGAAGAAATGGAAACAAGCGGTGCTATTAATGTTTACACGAAAAAAGAAATCGCTCAGATCCGCAAAGAAGCTTCACGTTTAGAAAACTTCCTTGGCGGTATCAAAGAAATGAAGAAATTGCCGGATGCTGTATTCGTTGTCGATCCGACTGAAGAACACAATGCTGTTGCTGAAGCCAGAAAATTGGGTATCCCGGTTTTCGGTATTACGGACACAAATTGTGATCCTGAAGCGGTCGATTACGGAATCCCCGCAAATGATGATGCGATCCGTTCGGTAAAACTGATTGTCGGCTTAATGGCTGATGCATTGGTTGAAAGCAAAGGCGGAATCCTGTCATTCGCTTTCCAAGAACAAGATCTTGAAAAAGACATCACAATGAGTGACGTCATCATCAACGTAGAACAACAAAATGAAGAAAACGAACGTCGCAGACGTGCTCGCAATGAAGAACGTCGTCAACGTGAAGAACGTGGACCGCGTCGTCCGTATGATCGCGATCGTCGCCCGGCATCAAACGGACCGCGTCGTGAATATGCACCTGCTGCAACTTCGACATCATCTGCTGCTTCAACTGCACCTGCCGCGGCTGTCGAACGTAAAGAACCAGTCGTAACAAAAGTCAGCGAATAAAACGGAGGTAAAAAAGAATGATCAGTGCATCACAAGTAAAAGAATTACGCGATAAAACCGGCGCGGGCATGATGGATTGCAAAAAAGCGTTGGAAGAAACCAACGGTGATTTGAATCTGGCAGTTGATTGGCTTCGTGAAAAGGGCATTGCGAAAGCAGCCAAGAAAGCCGGACGCATTGCTGCTGAAGGATTGACTCGTATCAAATCGGAAGGAAATCGTTCCGTTGTTGTGGAAATCAACTCGGAAACTGATTTCGTAGCCAAGAATGAACAATTCCTTTCATTGTTAGATGATGTATGTACAACGATCTTGGCGAATAACCCGACGACCGTTGAAGAAGCGTTGGCACTTGCCTGCGGTTCAACAACATTGGGAAGCTTAGTCATTGATGCTACAGCAACGATCGGTGAGAAGATCACATTACGTCGTTTTGAAGTTGTCGAGAAGAAGGAAGACGAAGTGTTTGGTACTTATATGCATATGGGCGGAAAAATTTCCGTTATCGTCAAAGTTAAAACTTCTGCCGATGCGGATGTAGCGAAAGACATGGCAATGCAAGTTGCATCCATGAGTCCTAGTTTCATTTCGCGTACCCACATGCCGAGTGAATTCATCGAGCATGAACGCAAAATTCAAACCGAAATCATTAAGAATGACGAAACTCTCGCTAACAAGCCTGAGAAAGTCTTAAGCGGAATTTTAGAAGGACGTTTAAGCAAGTCACTGCAGGAAACCAGTTTGGTCGATCAGATCTATTTCAAAAACCAGGATCTTAAAGTTTCGAACGTATTAACAACCGCTAAAACGGAAGTTACCTATTTTGTTCGTTATGCAGTCGGCGAAGGCATCGAGAAAAAAGAAGACAATTTTGTTGATGAAGTTATGAATGCCACTTTCGGAAAATAATACATAAGATTAAGGACACGTTTGTGTCCTTTTTAAAAGAAAAACGGAGGTCTCATGTATAAACGGGTACTACTGAAATTGAGCGGTGAAGCTCTGGCAGGTAAGTCGAACGGATTCGATCCTGCGGTCTTGGCTAAAATAGCCAAGCAAATCAAGGAAGTAAGAGAGTTAGGTGTAGAAATTGCTGTCGTCGTAGGAGGCGGTAATTTCATCCGCGGTAAGTTTGCCGAACAGATGGGAATCGATCGTGTACAGGCTGATTACATGGGTATGTTGGCAACGGTGATCAATGCGATTGCAGTCCAAGGTGCACTTGAAAAGATCGGTGTTGAAACTCGTGTTCAGACAGCTATCGAGATGAGTAAAGTCGCCGAACCCTTTATCGTTCGCCGTGCGATCCGTCATTTGGAAAAGGGCCGTGTGGTCATCTTCGGTGCCGGTACGGGAAGTCCGTTTTTCTCGACGGATACGACCGCTGCCTTGCGTGCTTCCGAAATCAAAGCAGATGTGATCTTGATGGCTAAGAACGGTGTCGACGGTGTCTACAACAGTGACCCGCGTACCAACCCGGCCGCTCAGAAATATGATCTTCTGACATTTATGGATCTGATCCAACAAGGATTGGGTGTCATGGATACCACAGCAACTTCCATGTGTATGGAAAATGATATCGATCTGATCGTATTTGATATGAATGAATATGGAAATATTAAACGTGCGGTACTCGGTGAAGAAATCGGAACCCGCGTCACAAAGGAGGGAAACATCGCATGAAAAAACATCTTGATTCAGCCAAAGAAAAAATGAATAAAGCAATTGAGTCGTTTGAAATACATTTAGCTCTGATTCGTACAGGTCGTGCCAATCCGAATGTTCTCAGTCCCGTTGAAATAGATTATTACGGAACATTGACACCTTTAAATCAGATCGGCAGCGTTTCCGTAGTTGAAGGTAAACAACTTGTTATCAAACCTTTCGATTCACATTATCTGAAGACAATTGAAAAAGCAATATTCGAAGCGAATTTAGGACTTACCCCGATGAATGACGGAACTGTTATCCGCATCAATATTCCGCCGTTGACCGAACAAACTCGTAAAGAGCTGACAAAAGTCTGCAATAAACATTCTGAAGAAGCTAAGATCGTCGTTCGTAATATCCGTCGTGATATCAACGAAGCCATCAAAAAAGATGATGAGTTAACGGAAGATCTGGAAAAAGAAGCATTGGAAAAAATCCAAAAATTAACTGACGAAAGCATCAAACATATCGATCAGATCACAGATGCAAAAAATAAGGATATCATGACAGTATAGATCGAAGCTCACTTATGTGAGCTTCTTTAAAAGGGAGAACTATGGAAACACCGTTTAAACATATTGCTCTGATCATGGACGGAAACGGACGTTGGGCCAAGAAGAAAAACTTGATTCGCACCGTCGGCCATTATCAAGGAAGCGAAAACGTACGAGAATTGGCTATCGCAGCCAATGATCTGGGTGTTGAAGTTTTGACGCTCTATGCATTCTCAACCGAAAATTGGAAGCGACCGGCAGATGAAGTTGATTATCTGATGAAACTCCCGGCTGTTTTCTTTAAGAAATTTTTAAAAGAGTTGATGGAAAAGAATATCAAGATAGCAACGATCGGTCAGTTGGAAGCATTCCCCGATGCTACACGCAATATTCTTTTGGATGCGATCGAACAAACAAAGAATAATACAGGTATGGTACTTGTATTTGCGATGAATTATGGAGGCCAGCGCGAGATCGTTCTGGCGGCTAAAAAGTATGCAGAAGATGTAAAAAGTGGTAAAATAACTGTAGATTTGACCGAAGAAATCTTTGAAACTTACCTAATGACCAAAGATTATCCGCCGGTGGATGTATGCATCAGAACAAGCGGAGAACAGCGTTTGTCGAATTTCCTTCTCTGGCAGTTGGCTTATGCCGAGCTTGTCTTCGTACCTGAAGCATGGCCGGATTTTACGCCGCAGCGCTTAAGAGAAATACTGTCGGATACAGCGAATCGCGAAAGACGTTTCGGAGGAATATAAATGAAACAAAGAATCATCACAGGTATTATATTGGTTGCCGTACTGATGCCGGCACTACTGGCAGGCGGTTTACCGTTTAAAGCCGTGGTGATTTTTTTTGTTGCAATCGGATCGTATGAAGTTTATGATATTAAAAGGAAAAAATGGCCATTTCTGTTATTCAGCCTAATGGTCCTCTGTATATATATGATCGGAATGTCGGATGTTAAGTATCTGGTTCCGTTATTGATCCTTACTCTGATTTTCTTGTTTGTGATGACTATTTTCTTTGAATGGTTCGATCTGATGGATGTCACTTATTTATTCACCATGATACTGTTGATGTCGATGGCGGTGATCTCCATTCTTACGATCGTAAAATATGGTACCCTGGTCATCGTATTTGTAGCAGCAGCGACCTATGCGACGGATACCGGTGCATACTTTTTCGGATATTACTTCGGTAAACACAAACTGAATGAACGCATATCTCCGAAAAAGACGATCGAAGGGTCACTCGGCGGTTGGTTGATGGGAGCAGTGATATCACTCATCTATGCTTATTTCTTTGTAAAAACATTACCGTTCAACTTTTTGATCATCGCTTGTTTAACCTTGCCTGTGATCGGTCAAATCGGTGATCTGGCATTCAGTGCAATCAAGCGTTACTTTAAAATAAAAGATTTCGGTAATCTGTTTCCGGCGCACGGCGGAGTTCTGGACCGAATCGATAGTCTGATCTTTAATTTGTTATTTTTCTACGTGCTGTTGATCTTTTTCCATTAGGAGAGAACATGAAAAAAATTGTACTGTTAGGTGCCAGCGGTTCCATCGGAACGCAAACTCTGAATGTCGTGGCGCAACATTCCGATCTAGTAGAATGTCTGGCCATCAGTGTCGGAACCAATATACCTTGGTTAAAAGAGATGTTACATAAAACACCATTCAAATTGGTGTGTGTACAGCATGAAGCAGATGCCGTTTCATTACGAAATCAGTTCAATCATATTCGGTTTGTAAGCGGGGATGCAGGATTACTGGAGTTGGCAACATTACCGCAAGCGGATCTGCTTGTCAATGCGTTAGTTGGTTTTGTCGGACTGGTTCCGACGTTTGCGGCCATCAAAGCGCACAAAGACATTGCACTTGCCAATAAAGAAACATTGGTCGTTGCAGGTGAATTGATTATGGCAGAATGTAAGAAAAATAACGTAAAGCTATATCCGATCGACAGTGAACATTCAGCGATCTTTCAATGTTTACAGGGTAATGACCGAAAATTCATAAAACGATTGATCATCACAGCTTCGGGTGGCAGTTTTCGCGATCGTACACGTGAAGAGTTAGTGGAAGTTACGGTCAAAGAAGCATTATCGCATCCTAATTGGTCAATGGGTGCTAAAATCACAATTGACAGTGCTACGATGGTCAATAAAGGATTTGAAGTCATCGAAGCACACTGGTTGTTCGATCTGCCGTATGAAAAGATCGATGTGATCCTGCATAAGGAAAGTGTCATCCATTCCATGGTCGAATATGTTGATTCATCCGTGATCGCTCAAATGGCGAGTCCGGATATGCGTTTACCGATCCAATATGCATTACTCTATCCTGATCGATATGCAATCAACGGAGCTGTGTCACTTGATTTTACACAACTTTCCGAGCTTCATTTCACCGAAGTAAGTACAACTCGATTTCCCTTGTTAAAACTGGTGATCCAAGCAGGAATCACCGGAGGAACCATGCCGGCCGTCGTGAACGCGGCCAATGAAGTTGCGGTGGCTGCATTTCTGAAAGGGAAGATTCGATTTCTCGATATCGAGACTGTTCTTCAAAAAACAGTCGATCGATCGATCATAAGACCCATTATTTCAGTCAATGATTGTCTTGAAGCCGATACTTCAGCGCGTAATATCGCGGCAGACATCATCCAAGGAGGTTAACTATGTCATTCATCTATTTCGTACTCATTTTGGGAGCCATCGTTCTGGTCCACGAAGCCGGTCATTTGATCACAGCAAAGTTGTTCAATGTTTATTGTAAGGAATTCTCAATCGGTATGGGTCCCAAGATCTATACGTTTAAAGGTAAAGAAACCAGTTACAGTTTGCGTTTACTCCCGGTCGGCGGATTCGTTTCAATGGCAGGTGAAGAAGGCAGTGAAGATACGGGTATCCCGTTCGAACGTTCTATCAAAGGTATCAAACCATGGAAACGAATGATCGTCATGTTAGCCGGGATTTTTATGAATATTGTCCTGGCATGGGTGATTTTTGTCGGTATGTTTATTTATAACGGTCAGGCAGTTGTTGCTCCGAAAGCGGTGATTGCCGGAGTAACTGAAAATTCGCCGGCTGAAGCTGCCGGCTTTCTCTATGGAGATGAAATCAAAAAACTGACATTCTCGGATGGAACATACATTATTCCTACCGATTTCTATGATATTGTCACGTATGTACAACTTTATACGGATCAAATCACATTTAATGTGCTTCGTGAAGGTGAGACGTTGAATATTAAGGTAACTCCGGCGTATATCAAAGCAGAGAATCGTTATTTCTTGGGATTAAAGATACCTGCATCTACAGTCGTCAAAATCAATCCGATCCAAACAATCGGCTACGGCACCAACAGTATTGTGACAACAACACAGGACATCTTCTCAACACTCAGTCGTTTAGTTCGCGGAATCGGTTTACAAGCCGTCAGTGGTCCGATCGGAATTTTCGATGTTACGGCACAATCGGCTAAACAAGGCGTTGACTCACTGATATTATTGATGGGAATTCTCTCACTTAACGTCGGTATCTTCAATTTATTACCTGTACCTCTGTTGGATGGCGGAAGAGTATTGATCACAGCCGTTGAAATGATCGTGCGCAAACCCATCAATAAAAAGTTTGAACAAATTCTGATGTTGGGCAGTGCTGCATTGATGATATTGTTAGTCGTACTTGTAACGTGGCAAGATCTGCTGCGTCTGTTGTAAAGGTCTGTTAAAATGAAAATATGCGTCATCGGCGGTGCAGGTTATATCGGTTCTCATACAGTTTACGAACTGATCAGAGATCATCACGAAGTGGTGGTCATAGATAATTTGTCGACCGGAAAAAAAGAATCAGTTCATCGCGATGCGAAGTTGTATGTGGGTGATATTACTCGAATAGATGATCTGAAAGAGATTTTTTCCATCGAATGCGCAAGTAAGCCATTTGATGCAGTCATGGATTTCGCAGCGAAGATCATTGTTTCTGAAAGTGTCGAGCAGCCTCTTCTTTATTACCACAACAATGTAGAAGGGGTTCGAATAATACTTGAAGTTATGGCTCAGTTCAGTATCAAGAATATTATTTTCTCATCGACGGCAGCTGTTTACGGTGATGTCACAAAAGAATTGTGCGAAGAGGATGATGTGCTTTGTCCGATGAGCCCTTACGGTGAAACGAAGTTGGCTGCGGAGAAGATGATCCAATGGGTCGCCAAAACGTACTCAATGAACTATTGTATCTTCCGCTATTTCAATGTAGCGGGAGCCGATGAATCATTGGAAATCGGATTATTGCGCGATAATCTGACCCATATCGTTCCGATCACTGTTCAAACAGCTTTAGGATTACGAACTTCAATGGTCGTTTACGGCAATGATTATCCGACATTCGACGGTACATGCATCCGTGATTATATTCATGTATCCGATTTGGCAACTGCTCATGTGTTAGGAGCTGCCTACATCATAAAAAAAAATCGATCACTTATTCTGAATCTTGGTTCCAATCACGGATTCAGTGTAATGGAAGTAATTCATGAAGTAGAAAAATTCTATCCGGTTGCTTATTCGTTCGGACCTCGTCGTGCCGGTGACCCGGCAAAATTGATTGCCAGCTCATCGCGAGCCAAAGAAATACTCGGATGGGCACCGACAAGAACCTTATCGGATATTATTAAAAGTGATATCGAATTCAGATTAAAAAACGAATTTCATCAAAATTGATCAAACACCGAAACGAACTTCGGTTTTTTTTTACGGATTCACATTAATGTTTTATTCAGTAAAGTTCAGTTATCGGGAGTTAACATCCAAAGAGTAGACAGCCAATCTCGTCCGCCAAACGTACCACATGTAAAAATAGTCAACTCGATTCTTCATTTTAGTACAATTCATTGATTTTCCTATGAGTCATCAAAAAAGTACCCGAAGGTACTTGATGAAGAATACTGAGTTTAGATATAGAATACGATGGCAATGAAGTGACTGATCGAAGCAAATGTGATAAACAAATGCCAAATAAAATGGAAGTAGTGACGATTTTTTTGCATGTAGAACCATGCACCGGCTGAATAGAAGATCCCACCCAGAACGATCAAACCGATAAACAACCAGGATGTGTTCTGAATGATGGCCGGAATAAAAAAGACGGCCGCCCAACCCATACACAGATAGATCAACACTGAAAGTTTCGGAACTGCTTTTTGTGCAATGGATTTATAAAGAATACCAAACAAGACCATTACCCATTGGACAATCAGGATCAACCAACCTTGCCAACCTTTGACCACATATAAGGCAATCGGAGTATAACTGCCGGCTATCGCGAAGTAGATAAAGATATGATCCAAGATACGCATCACATATTTATGCGGCGTATCATACGACATTGCGTGATACAGACATGAGGCCAGAAACATCAAGAATAAGCTGATAATAAATACACTCTCACCGACTGCCAGCAAGACTCCGCCTTTGGTATAACTGTAGATTGCGACTGCAGGAAGAGAAATAAGCAGAATGGCGCTCATTACGCCATGAGTAACCGAGTTACCGACTTCTTCACCTCGTGAAAGATGAACAAGAACATTCATTCCATTTTTTACCATTTTTAATACCTCTAGGCTATTTTACCACAAACAATTAAATTGAGTACTACCTTGACACAAATAATCGTATGAAGTAATATTAAATTATACATACACAAAAGGATACAATTGTGAACTATATGATAAATAAACTGGAAAAAAGTAAAGTCTATTCATCGCGTGATCTGAAAGAATTAGGTGTCAATTCTTATTTTTGTCGCATCTTGCTTGAATCAAATGAATTACTACCGGTGAAGAGGGGAAGTTATATCAGAAACGGTCACGATCTGGATCGAATACTTTTGATGCAAGCCAGTTATCCGGATGCCGTATTTTGTCTGCAAAGTGCCTTGTACATTCATCGTTACCTTCATATCGAACCGGAAAAGTTGATCTTAGCTGCTTTGAAAAGCGAAAGCCGTCTTAAATATCGTTCATTGACAATACCGGTCATCTGTTACTATCGCGACGATAAATATGCGAGACTGGGGATAACCGAGACCGATTACCGCGACAAAAAAGTACGTGTAACTGATCGTGAACGAACGATCATCGACTGTATTCGTCGAAAAAGCTTATTGAGTGACAACGATTATCAGTCGGCAATTCAAGGATATATCTATGATCCGTATAAAAACATCAATCGATTATTGACTTATGCAAAGCAATTTCGCATTGAAAAAAAGATCCGATTTATATTCGACCCTTGGGTGAAACTTACGGGCGAAAAGTCAAATTACATTTAAAGTGTGCTAAAATATACACGGAGGGGCGTCATGAAAAAACAACACAATTATATGGCTTGGATCACAGGCCTATTATCGATACTATTGATCATAAGTATTATTGCATTCGCTCTTAATCAGAAGAAAGATGACACAAACGTTACTCCGGATCCGAATACATCAACACCGAAGACAACGATTACCCTTGGCGACTACACAGTTTACCGTTTTGTCGATCTTGATTTCCAATTTATTATCGCTAATTTGAAAGTAACATCCGATAAAGCGATTTCACTTGATATGGCCGGGATGAAGACGGATAAAGGCGTTTTATTGACTCAGACCGAACCTTATATCAAGAAATTGTTGGCACAGGGATATATTTTGACCAAACAAAATATTCTCTATGCATTCCAATCTGCGGAAAAATCGATGGAAGGCAATGTTTTGATTCCGGTTGCCGATAAAGGCGCGACTTCTGCCAGTCTGATCGTTTCGTTAGGAGATTCAACTTCAAAAACCATCAAATTTGACCTGACAAAAGCAAGCGGTACCGCTGCCATGCTGAGTTATCAAAGCACTGATACTGTCACCGATAATCAAAATTATTCATTTAAAATCGAAAGTATTCAGTCATTGAGCGGAAAAGCGATGTTTCAAACTTTTGGGGATGAAACCGATTCGATCGATTATTCATCTTGGTCATTGATGTATGCAATCAAGTTGCAGATCAAACCATTGAACGGGTTTACACTTAATATTGAAAGTGTGAAATACAAGATCACTGAACCGGTTGTTGACTCATCGATCATGATGGGAACCATTTTCGTCAAAGAATACCCGAATATTTATACCAAAGATATTACAGCTGAGTCGACCGGTTATCTGTATTTGCAGGTAGTCGCAACGACCGGGGATTATACGAAAATACCGGCTGTGCTTGAGCTTAAATTCAAAGGGATTGATGATATCGTAAAAATCAACATCGTCAATTAGGAGGTCAGATGAAAATCAGAAAAATCGTTTTATTTTCAGCCATTTGCGCAATGTTACAGGTTTCTGTCTTATTTACTCCTGCAATAAATTCAGTGTCGGCGGCCGGTGTAGTCTGTGATGGAACAGGTTATGAAGTTTCGACCGTTGATAACAGTGGAAATTATATCGTAGATGCATGTTATGCAACATTTGCACAAGCTAAGGCAAGTATGAAAGCAATCGAACTTTCAGTACCGGATGTTGTCGTTCGTCATGAAACTTCAAAGAGTCCTTCGAAAGTCATAGCGATGACACGAGGGATTCTTGCGACCTATGGATTCAGAACATCTCCTGACAAAGTCGGTATGACAAACATATACTCTTCTTATAACTCTTCAAACTTTACGGTTGCCGGAACACGTACTTATTTATTAAGTCATATGGATATGGCTTATTACGATACGATCAACTATGATCCAAGTACAGGCAACGGCATTGTTGCTACACAAGTAGCCGGATTTAAAGGATATGTTTATTTGGGCGTTGTTGATTTGATTCCAATGAAGTTTATTGACAGAGGATTGACATTTACATTAGGCGGATCGACCAATCCGGTTTATACGGAATCTCCGTTTTCAATGGTTCCTCATATGAATGAATTCAGAGTCTATTCAACCACCTACAGAAATGCAGGCGGCGCAACGATCACCACACGCGATATCGATCAGGAATATTTTTCACTTTGGAACGGAGCTAGCCGCGGAACAACGATGATCGGTCCGGCTCCCGAATGGTTGCCGAACGGTACTTTTTACAGTTGGGACGGAATTACTTTCTATACCGATCGAGACTGTAAAAATCCGGTTCTTAACGGAAATTTGCCGGGCGAATACTATAATTATTATGAATATTTATCTTTACGCTCAAAGAGCGTTTATACGGCTGCCGAATTGAACCTTTATGCGATCTATTCGGGTTTTACGATGAAGGCAACAACAATGAACCAAGTTGCTCAAGGCGGCAGTGCGTTGTTTGGAGAAGGTCAGGCATTTATCACCGGCCAAGAAAAATATGGCGTGAATGCTTTATTGACACTGGCGATGGCCTATCATGAATCCGGTCGCGGTACCAGTTTGATCGCTGTAACCAAAAATAATCTATTCGGTTGGGGAGCTGCTGACAGTGATCCTTTAAACGGAGCATTATACTTTCCGTCGATTGCTGACGGTGTACTTGAACATACCGGGGCGAACTTACGCGGCTATATGAGTGTCGATGATTGGCGTTTCAACGGCAGTAACATCGGTACTAAAGGAACCGGCTTCGGAGTACAATATGCTTCAGATCAATATTGGGGCTATAAGATCGCGGGACGTGCATACCGCATCGACCGTTATCTCGGCTTAAGAGACTATAATGCTTATAAAATTGCAATTCTGAAAGATAACGTCGGTTCTTCGGTCGAGAAATCAACTTCAAACAGTACAGATCTATACAGTTTGAAAACGACTTTTACCAACTTTCCTATTATAATTGACAGTGCTACACGTTCAGGTAACTCACTTTGGGTTACAACACCGTCGACTATGCCGGTCGATGTGAACGGCAATGCAACACTGTATGTTCCGACTTCAGGCACTAAGATCGAATATAGTTGGCCGAAGAGTATCGGCTATTTCAACACGACGATGACATCTTTCAAAGTACCATCGCTCATGAACGGAAAGTTGACGCAGAAAATTGAAGGATTCGCTTGGAGCGGAAACAGTCTTGTTGTATCGGGATATGCCTTTATCCCCGGATACAATACAGCTAAAACAGTCGATGCCACGCATGTCTTGGTAGTAACTGCGGCGAATGGCCAACGATTCGAATTCGACATGGGAGATACTTCGTTAAGAACCGATGTGTCGGATGCGTTCGGCGCTAACTTGCTGAGCTATGACGGTACCGGATTCTTGCGAAATACCATTGACTTGAGTTCATTGACCGTCGGAGATTATTCATTAAGTTTAAAATATGTTCAGAATAATTTCGGAGTCGGTCTTGAGAATCCGCTTATCTATAGCGGAAATGTTCCGGTGAGTAAGACATTTGCGGAAAAGGTATATGTATTTACTCCAATCAAAAATGGATCCGGAAATGTTACGGGTATGAACCTGAATGTGACCAATGCGGATATTACGCCGCCTGAAATCACCGTTATACCATATGAACTGACTGCGACTAAAAACGATATCACCGTCAATGTGACAATCAATGAAGGTACCGTGAATGCGGAAAGCCACACATTTACGGAGAACGGAAGTTTTGAATTTGTGGCAACCGATGCTGTCGGTAATGTCAGCCGGAAAACGGTAACAATCACCAATATCGATAAAGTGGCTCCGATCATCACGATCGGTAACTATACAAAAGTTCCTACTTTTAAAGATATTACCGTTACGGCCGTAAGTAATGAGGGTACATTGAATATTGCCAGTCATACATTTACGGAAAACGGTAGTTTCGAATTTATTGCGACGGATGCAGCTGGGAATGTCATACGTCAAACCATAACGATCACAAACATTGATAAGACGCTGCCGCCGTACAGTGTTGAGTACCGGACGCATGTTCAGAATATCGGCTGGCAGGGAGTTGTCAGTGATGGCGAGATCAGTGGTACAACAAATAAAGCACTTCGTTTGGAAGGCATCAATATCAGTATTACCGGCGGTGCCAATTTGGGAATCACCTATTCGACGCATGTTCAAAATATCGGATGGCAAGCCTACACGAGTAACGGTGGTTTAAGCGGTACCGAGAATAAAGCTTTGCGTTTGGAAGCTATCAAAATCGAGTTGACCGGTGCAGATGCCGCCAACTATGATGTTTATTATCGTGTACATGCACAAAATTTCGGTTGGCTGGACTGGGCTGTAAATGGTCAAGCATCGGGAACCGAAGGGTATGGATATCGTTTGGAAGCGATTCAGATCGTAATCGTGGCTAAAGGAGATTCAGCTCCGGGTCCAACAGCCGTGCCGTTTGCGAGTACATACGGTCTCAACAAGATCCTTTATCGGGCTAACATTCAATCGATCGGTTGGCAGGGTTATGTGGCTGACGGAGCGATCGGCGGAACTTCAGGTCAATCACTTCGTTTAGAAGGCATCAATATTTTGTTAGGTACCAGTTTACCAAGCGGAAGTGTTTCTTATCAGTCGCATGTTCAGGATTACGGATGGATGCCGGTCGTTTCAAACGGTCAGCTCAGCGGAGTCTTAAATCAAGCGAAGCGTTTGGAAGCAATCCGCATCAGTTTAAGCGGAACAGTATCGACTCTCTATGATATCTACTATCGCGTACATTCGCAGAATGTCGGCTGGCTGGGTTGGGCTAAGAACGGTGAATCGGCAGGTACGGCCAATTATGCATATCGTGTCGAAGCGATTCAGATCGTTTTGGTAGCTAAAGGCGCAGCTGCACCTGGCAGCACCGCAAATTCATTTATTCTCAAACAATAAGTATGTTATTATACATCTATAGTCGGATTAATCTGACGTGCTTGGACTTTCAGCAAAGTAATTCAGTTTACTTTGCTTTTTATTCGACGAGTCGTCTTACAGAAAGCAGGAAACCATGGAACATCTGATACAACCGATCGCCAAGGAATTGAAAATATCATTTCAGCAAGTGAAGAATACGCTGCAGATGTTGGAAGAAGGGAATACCATTCCGTTTATCGCTCGTTACCGCAAGGAAATGACGCAAGGATTGGATGAAGAACAGATCCGCTACATTGAAGAACAATTTCAGTACCAAAAAAACTTATTGAAGCGTAAAGAAGATGTCAAACGTTTGATTGAGACACAGGGTAAACTGACCGAAGAATTAAAGAATGAAGTCGATAAATGTATCACCTTGTCACAAGTCGATGACATCTACCGCCCTTATCAACAAAAACGTAAAACGCGTGCAACGGATGCACTGGCGAAAGGTCTTCAACCATTGGCTGATTGGCTGCTTGCATGTCCGACTTCCGGGGATGCACGTAAAGAAGCCGATAAGTATCTTAATGAACAGGTGACCGGTATCGAAGAAGCACTGCAAGGGGCGTTGGATATCATTGCCGAGAAAGTCAGCGATGATGCGAAACTTCGTCAAAAAATTCGTGAATTTATCACGACCGAAGCGAAGATCACGGTCAAAATCAAAAAAAATGCCGTCGATGAAGACAAGGTCTATAAGGTCTACTATGATTACAATGAAAAAGTCACGACACTTCAAGCTCATCGCATCATGGCCATCGATCGCGGTGAACGCGAAAAGATTCTGAATGTGTCATTTGAGTATAACCAAGAGTGGTATCTTAATTATCAAATGAAAATCATCACAAAGGGTAAAGAAACCATTGTTTATGATTTACTGTTCAGTGCCGTGAAAGATGGATTGAAACGTTTGGTCTATCCAAGCATCGAACGAGAGATCCGCAGTGAATTAACGGATCAGGCACATGAGAAATCGATCGATGTCTTTTCCAACAACCTCGAACGATTATTGATGCAACCGCCGTTGAAATATACGGTTATTCTGGGAGTCGATCCGGCATTTCGTACCGGCTGTAAATTAGCGGTGATCGATGAAACCGGAAAATTACTGGCGATCGATGTCATTTATCCGCATGCACCAGTCAATAAAAAAGAAGAGGCAGCCAAAAAAGTAGCTGGGCTTGTTAAAAAATACAATGTTTCGATCGCCGCGATCGGTAACGGGACTGCCAGTCGTGAATCGGAGGCTTTTATCGCTGAATGTATTTTAACGTACAATCTCCCGATGCAGTATGCTATCGTCTCGGAAGCAGGTGCCTCTGTGTATTCTGCCGGTGATGTTGCGCGTGCTGAATTCCCGGATTTGCATGTTGAACAACGCTCGGCCGTATCGATTGCGCGCCGATTACTTGATCCACTATCGGAATTGATCAAGATCGATCCGAAGAGTATCGGTGTCGGTCAGTATCAACATGATCTGCCGCCGGCTCGATTACAGGAGCGCCTGGACTTCGCCGTCACAAAGACAGTCAATCGCGTCGGTGCTGACGTCAATACCGCCAGTGAAGATCTGTTGCGTCATGTGGCAGGCTTCAATCGTTCAGTCGCTAAATCACTTGTTGATTATCGTAATACCAACGGTGCTTTTAAAAGCCGTAAGGAAATTCTGAAAGTAAACAAGCTCGGAGCCAAACTATTCGAACAAGCCGCCGGTTTCTTACGTATCCCGGATGCCAACGAGATCTTGGATCGGACCGCCATCCATCCTGAGAGTTACGGTCTAACTAAAAAAGTCATGAATAAACTCGGTATTTCTGATTGGACCAGTGAATCGAATATTGAAAAGTGCGCCAACGTAAATATTGAGTCGCTGGCAAAAGAATTAGATTCGGATGTATTTACGATCGGTGATATATTATCGGTCATCATGCAGCCGTTACGTGATTATCGTGACAGTTTCGACGGACCTCTATTGCATTCCGATATTCTGTCTCTGGAGGATCTGAAAGAAGGACTTCAGTTGGAAGGTGTTGTTCGCAATGTCACTGATTTCGGAGCTTTTGTCGATATCGGATTAAAAAATGACGGTTTAGTCCACATCTCCAAGATGTCAAAAAGTAAGATTTCCTCCGCCAGCGATCTTGTTTCAGTCGGAGACATCGTTCAAGTTACTGTTATCGGCATCGATCACGAGCGTCATAAAGTATCGCTCAGTATGATCTAAAACGCATTAATAAAAGTCATTCCCCGAAAAACAGAGAATGACTTTTTTAATCAAAATAAACTTGTTTGAAACGTCGAAACTTGAATGATCAGATCTTCAAGCGGTATCTTACGCAGATCATCTAATAAGACTGCGCCGTCACGCAGATACTTCCGGGCGTATTTTTCGGGAATCAGCAGCGGAATGCGATTATGGATCTCGGCGAATTCACCCTCGGATTCGCGAGTGAGTATACTGAAACTTGGAATCGGTTCATCATTATAGATCCCGGCCATATATAGTTTTTTATCGTTTTTACTTTTGATCAAATACTTATTTTTATGGATATCCCACTCGTAGAAACCTTCGGCTTTGACGATGCAGCGTCGTTGTTGAACATGCTGTTTAAATAGCGGACTGCTCAAGGCGGTCTCACTTCGAGTATTGATGAGAATTCCCTTGTCATCCCATTTCGGCAGACCCCAACGCATGATCTTTGGATGAAGATCCTCTTTGAGAATCAGCACCGGAGTCAAATTGGAAGGGCGTACTTCACCCAGTGAAACCGCATTTAAAGTTTCGGACGTTTCTTCTTTGCTCAATTCTTCCATCCAATCCCTTGTTTCTTCATCATCTTCGTTTTGACTGAACAAATATCTTCCGCACATAGCTTTAACCGCCTTTCTTTTCAATAAACCATCGATCTTCTTCCAAAAAAAGATAACGCTGCTGCCCTTGAAAATAGCATGTATATCGTATACCGCTGCCGCCTGCGATATAAGAAGCGGCCCGTGTGATCTGTGTAACTCTGTCTATAGGATATTTTACACCGTTATGCCATACAATGTACAAAGGTTTGATTTGACCGTCTTTCTTGTGATACGTGATCACATCGACATATTCTTTTGCGCTCATCGTTTATTCACCCTTTGAAATAGCTTTCCGGAAAAATGACATGATCCTGTTTTGGATTGAATCCGCTCAATAGCCCATCCTGCAACATCATCAACCGCTGAACGCTCTTGGCACCGTAACGCTGACGAATGACATCGACTGATTTTTCAAGTGCCAAGGACTTATCTCTTTTTACCTGATCGCCGAACAACGACAGTTGAAACGACTGTTCGCCCCAACTGAGCTCCGATGCTTTGACACCGATGCTGCGGATAGGCAGATCAAATTTGATATTATCTCTGAACAAACGCATAGCGGCTTCCGCGATCTCATCACTGATATCGCTTGGAAAAGAGAGTTGGGCCTGACGCATGCATCCTTCAAGTTCAACATCACGGATATACACCGTCACCGTCGAACATTGCAGATTTGCCTCGCGTAGTCGCGCCGCAACGCTTTCCGCCAGAATATAACAAACAATACGGATATCATCGAAACACCGCAGATCGCGCGGCGTGGTCGTGCTGTTGCCAATCGATTTGACCGTCGGCTCGCTTCCCTGAAGCGATACCGAGCTGTTCTCAAGACCGTTCGCAAAGCGCCAGATATATTCACCCCATTTACCTAATTTACGCACTAGGATGGCCAAATCATATTCAGCGCAATCGCCGATCGTGTAGATTCCCAACATATTCAGTTTTTTCTCGGTTGCCCGACCGACATATAATAAATCTCCGACCGGTAAAGGCCACACGATCTCTCTCATATTTTCACGCGTAATCACTGTTGTGGCATCCGGTTTTTTATAATCAGACGCTAATTTAGCGAAGATCTTATTGAAACTGACACCGACGGAAAGGGTAAGCCCGATTTCTTCCCGCACGCGTCGACGAATCTCGTCAGCCAGTTCTTGGGCACTGCCGAACAGATGGAGACTCTCAGTTACATCTACCCATGCCTCATCGATTCCAAACGATTCGATCTGGTCCGTATAGTCCGCATAAATCGCTTTGACCAACCTTGAAAAACGCAGATACATCGAGAAATTCGGTTTGACGATCACTAATTCAGGACATTTTTGCCGCGCCTGCCACAGCGCTTCACCTGTTTTGATATTGTATTTTTTGGCTAACTGATTCTTGGCCAGAATGATTCCGTGCCGCTTCTCTGCGTCGCCGCCGACGGCCATCGGTACATTGCGGTACTCAGGATGGTGCAGACATTCGACGGAGGCGTAAAAACCATTCAGGTCGCAATGGAAGATCGTTCGTTCCATCTCTACCACCTCCTGCACTTATAGTTTACTTGAAAATAATTCAAGTTACAAGGTCAACTTGAATTATTTTCAATCTGATGGTAAACTGAACGTGGTGATAAAATGTACCTAAAAGAGAACCTCCGCTATCTGCGCCGTCAGTTCCAGTTGAGTCAACAGGATCTGGCCGATCGTTTCGGTTACAAATCGTTTACGACCATTCAAAAATGGGAAGACGGAACGTCAAACCCGCCCGCGGGAAAACTCCGGGAATTGGCTGATTTTTTCCATGTTTCAATGGAACAGTTGATGGGGCAACCGTTGGTCGATAAGCAGGTATTGATCCCAATCTTAGGAATCGTGCGCGGCGGACCTTTGCGTTTCGCTCAGGATGAGTTCATCGGGCAGGAATGGGTCGATCGAACCGAAGCCGCCGGCGGTCAGTATTTCTATCTTGAGGTAATCGGAGATTCGATGATCGATGCACGCATCTTCCCGCATGATCTGGTTTACGTGAAACGCCAGTCACAAGTCGAAAACGGCCAGATCGCTGTCGTGCTTGTCGGCGATGAAGCGACGCTGAAACGAGTTTATTTTGAAGATGACACGATCGTTTTGAAGCCCGAGAATACCGCTTATGAACCGATGGTATTCACAAAAGATGAAATCGAAGAAAAACCGGTCCGTATACTGGGACGGGTCATTCATAATAAAATTCGCTTTTAGCGGGAAAGTGTGAAAAGATGACAGTTGATACATGGCTGAAACAAGTCGATAAATATTTCGAAAACGGATTAGTGTCGTTTTTGATCACTTCCGCACTGTTGGTCGTATTTGCGTTCGTTGTTAAAGAACTTGCCCATTACACCGTTAAACTATTACAGAAACGACAGGCGCTTTCCGAGAATATGTCTAAATTCGTGAGCCATATTCTGATGGCATTATTATATGTCGTAACGACGATGTCGGTGCTGATGCAGATTGTTCCGTTTCATAATTACACGGTTTCCATCTTAGCCGGTTCCGGAATTGCGGTTTTGGTTGTTGGGTTTGCCGCTCAGGAAACATTTTCCAACATTATCGCCGGAATATTCATATCGATCTTTAAACCGTTTACGATCGGTGATACCGTCACCTTGACGGAACAGGGCATCACCGGCATTGTCGAAGATATCAACCTTCGCCATACGACGATCAGAACTTACCAGAACAATCGCATGATGATTCCGAACAGTACGATGAATTCATCGATCGTTGAGAATAAAAACTTCAATGATTGTTCCATCTATAACTATGTTTATATGTTTATTCGTTACGGCAGTGATACCGAATTGGCATTGAAGATTCTGAATGAAGTTGCCATGAACGAACCGCTTTGTATCAAAAAAGAGAAGATTTCGACGATCGTTTATGATTTGACCCTCAGCGGAGCCCAGCTGCGAATGGCTTTTTGGGCAACGGATCTGGATGATGGCTTTACCGCCTCGACATTGATGAGAAGAGAGATATTAAAGAAATTCAAGGATTCCGGGATTGAATTTTCAACCATTCGAGTTACGCAATGAACCAATAGTTCTAAAATCAACTCGATCATCTTCGATTTAATTGAGTTGACTGAGATTGAATCGTCGATATGTCTGATTGCGGTTACAAAAGACACCGCAAAAGTGAAGACTTCCCGTGGACTGTCTTCATTTTTATAAGGTTTTAAGGTATAATTGATAGTTGAAGAACGGGGGTACTCCATGTTTCTTAAAAGAATCGAAATGCAGGGATTCAAATCCTTTGCGGATAAGGTGGTCATTACTTTTGATCACTCGGTAACCGGCATCGTCGGTCCCAACGGTTGCGGCAAAAGTAACATCACTGATGCCATTCGCTGGGTGTTGGGCGAACAGTCGGTGAAAAGCCTGCGCGGTTCGGCCATGAGCGACATTATTTTCACCGGAAGTGAGAACCGCCGTAAAGTCAACTTTGCGGAAGTGACGCTGGTGTTTGACAATCTCAGCCGTTCCTTTAACACTGCCTATGACGAAATTGAAATAACCCGTCGTTTGCATCGTCAGACCTCAGAAGGGGAATACCTGATCAATAAGACCCCGTGCCGATTGAAAGATATTTTGGATCTTACAATGGACAGCGGCATCGGCCGTGATTCTTTAAGCATGATTTCACAGGGAAGTATCAGTAATTTCGCTGAATCTAAACCAGCCGATCGACGGGCGATCTTTGAAGAAGCCGCCGGTGTAGCCAAGTATAAAAAAAGAAAAACAGATTCATTGGCCAAACTCGAAAAAACACAAACCAATCTGGAACGTGTCAACGATATCTACTTGGAACTCCAAAAACAAGTGGTGCCTTTAAAAAGAGCCGCAAAAAAAGCTGAAATCTATGCGGAAAAGAAAAAACGTCTGCAAGAGATCGAAATCGCAGTCATTACTGAATCCATTCAGAAACTGACGGCGCATCTCGATGATATCTCGAAACAGTTTTTTGATTTACAATCCAAAGAAGCCGTTATCGAAGCAACGATCCAAGTCAATGAGAACAGTAATTTGCTCAGCAAGACCGAACTTCATCAGCTGGACGCTCAGATCCATGCACATCAGGAAGAGTTATTGAAACTAATCAACGAGATCCAGACATTGGAGACTCGTAAGATCGAAATCGATGAAAAACGCAAATATACGATGGAAGTCGGCAGCACACAAGAGAAAACCGTGCAGTTAAAACAATTATTGGATGAAGCCAAACAAGAATACGATGACCGTGCCATGCGCTTGCGTCATTTAGTTACCGATGTCGATCTATTGAATCAGCAGAGCATCGAACTCAACCGTAAGATCTCCGATCGTTCGCAACAATGCGATGAAGCCAGTATGCAGATGCATCGCGTTCAGAATCGCTTGGAAGTCGTCAAGAACCTTCAGGCAAGACCTTTCATGAGTCAATCAGGGGTTCAGGCAATCATGAATGCGCAACAAAGTCTGAGCGGAGTTTGCGGTGTCGTTGCGAAGATTTTAACACCGACTGAAGGGTATGAAGAAGCAATCAGTGTTGCCCTCGGCGGTGCGATGTACAACATCGTTACGACCGATGAACAAGCGGCACGGCAATCAATCGGATTTTTGAAAAAGAACGAGTCGGGACGTGCCACATTCTTACCGTTGACTGTCATGCAAGCGCGCTTCGTGAATCGCGATCATGAGATCGTTTGCGAAAATACCCAGGGATTTTTAGGCGTCGGACAAGATTTTGTCCGTTGCGAAGCAACATACGATAAATTATGTTCTTCTTTACTGGGCAATGTTTTGGTTGTCGATAATTTGGAACACGGTAATAATTTAGCCGGCTTGCTTCGATATAACTATAAAATCGTGACGCTTGAAGGAGATGTTATCCACCGCGGCGGATCGATGACCGGCGGTAAGCAGCGTGACAGCGCTTCACCGATGTCGATGCAAAAAGATGCCATGGAATTGGAAGCGCAAAGTAAACTATTAGCGAATGCTTTTGAGTTGCACCAACAGGTTCTCCAACAATTACGTTCGCAGAAAGCCGAACTTGACTCCACTTTGTTGGAGAAAAGGATCGCGGCCGCGCAGTTAGAACCGGTCGTTGATGCCAAACGTGCCAAATACGAACGCTTGCTCAATGATATGGATCAATTGGCACCGTCCTTTGACGGTACAGCTTCATTCGAAGATGACCTTATCACGTTACTCAATAAGGCTTATTCACGCCGTGATGAGCTTAATTTGATGCTCCGAACGAAACGTGACGGACGTCTTAAATTATCACAAGACAGTGAACGTCGTGAACAGCAAATTCGTCAATTACGACGCGAACTCAGCAGTATGCAGATCATTGATCGCGATGTCCAGTTGGATAAGACACGCAATGAAACGAAACTTGAAGATCAGATGAATCGTTTGGCTTCCGAATATCAGATGACTTATGAATTTGCGCTTCAGCATTTAGCGGAAACACCGATCGAAAATGCATCGGAAGAAGTCAGAACATTGCGCAGTGAGATCGAGAGTCTCGGCAATATCAATATGAATGCTCCGCAGGAATTCGAAGAGATCAATACTCGTTATGAATTCTTGAAACAACAATATGATGAATTGACCGCCGGAAAAGATAAAATCTTAAGTTTGATCAGTGAATTGGATGAGATCATGGTCACACAGTTTAAAGACATGATGGACAAGATCAATCATGAATTACCGGCTGTCTTCCAAGCCATGTTCGGCGGCGGAAAAGCCCGCTTGGTATTAGAAGATCCCGAAGACATCCTCAATTCAGGCGTCGATATCGATGTTCAACCCCCCGGCAAAGCGGTTCAAAATATTCGCTTATTCTCAGGCGGTGAGAAGAGTCTGATCGCCATCAGTGTCCTGTTTGCGATCTTGAAAGCGCGTCACGTACCGTTGTGTATCTTCGATGAGATCGAAGCCGCACTCGATCAGAGTAATGTCGAGCGTTTTGCGCGTTATCTGAAACAATTCAGTGCCGAAACGCAATTCCTCGTTGTGACTCATCGACCGGGAACCATGGCTCAATGCGATGTTCTCTACGGCGTCACGATGCCGAAAAGCGGCGTTTCCGAGATGTTGAAAGTTCATCTGTCCGAAGCGGTCTCATTGGCCGAAGAGACCGAGGTGACGATATGAGTTTCTTCAGTTCATTGAAAGATAAATTCAGTAAGAAAAAAGATGCTGATGTTTATTTAAGCGGATTCAGTAAAACAAATCAGAAGTTCGGTTCGAAATTAAAGGAATTCTTTATCGGATCGACGCAGATCAATGAGGATTTTTATGAAGAATTGATGGTGACATTGCTGGAAAGCGATGTCGGGATCACAACAGCCAAGAATCTGATCGCTAAACTGCAGAAAAAAATCAACTTCATGATGATTACGGAAGCCAATGATGCGATCGAATTATTAGTCGAAGAGATGGCTGCTTTATTTGAACCGCTCGACAGTTCAAATGAACTGAATGAAGAAGGATTGAATGTCATCCTGATCGTCGGGGTCAACGGCAGCGGTAAGACGACGAGTGTCGCTAAACTAGCTAAATTTTACAAAGATCAAGGAAAATCAGTCGTTGTGGCGGCCGCCGATACATTCCGTGCCGGAGCCATTACACAGTTGCAAGAATGGGCACGAAGATTGGATGTTGTATGCGTTGCCGGAAAGCCGGAAGCGGATCCGAGCAGCGTCGTCGTGGATGCATGTCGCTACGCGATCGAGCAACATTGTGACATACTGTTGGTGGATACGGCAGGGAGACTTCAAACCAAAGTCAATTTGATGAATGAATTATCGAAAATGAATCGTGTCATCGTTCGCGAGACCGGTGTCAACCCCAAAAAAGTGTGGTTAGTACTTGATGGTACGACCGGACAAAACGCTCTCAGCCAAGCAAAATCGTTTACAGAAGCAGTCAATGTGAACGGGATTATCTGCACCAAGATGGACGGTACAGCCAAAGGCGGGATCCTATTGGCCATTGCGGATACCCTCAAACTGCCGGTCGTATTTGTCGGACTCGGTGAAAAAGCCGAAGATCTGCGACCGTTCGATACCGACAGTTATCTGTATAGTATCACGCAAGGTAATAGTTATGCTGAGTAAAACCGAACGCATGAATACGCTTCTTGATTGGTATGACAAACTGTTGACCGAGAAACAAAAAGCGACGGCTGCGATGTATTATCGAGAAGATTATTCATTAGCGGAAATCGCCGAACATACTCAAAGCAGTCGCAGTGCTGTTTATGACACACTGCAGCGCGTTGAAAAGATTTTAGAAGACACCGAAGCTAAACTGCGATGCATCGATAAATATGATCAACGCAGAATCATCTATCAGAAACTGCGTGAAATCCATTCGGATGCAGTTGACGAATATATCAATCAACTCATTGATCTTGAGTAAAAGGAGAAATAAAATGACTAAAATCATATCTGTTAATGCAGGCAGTTCATCACTGAAATTCCAACTCTACGAGATGCCGGCTGAAAAGGTACTCACAAGCGGTATCATCGAACGTATTGGGTTTGAAGATGCCATTTTTACGATTAAAGTAGAGGGTGTCAAAAACACGAAAGTTCAACCGATTCCGGATCACAGTCTGGCGGTTCAATTAGTTCTCGATGCATTGATCACTCATAAGATCGTCGATTCTTTGAATGAAATCAAAGGTGTCGGTCATCGGGTCGTACAAGGCGGCGAATATTTCGATAAATCAACGATTGTTACGGATCTGGTCATCGAACGGGTCGAAGAAATCTCGGATATGGCTCCTTTGCACAATCCGGCCGCATTAGTCGGTTATCATGCTTTCGCGAAAGCATTGCCTGAAGCACGCCATGTCATGGTATTCGATACGGCATTTCACCAAACAATGACACCGGATATCTATATGTATCCGATTCCTTACGAGTATTACGAAGATTATAAGATCCGTCGTTACGGTGCCCACGGAACATCGCATTTCTATGTGGCTAATCGCGTCGCCGAATTAATGGAACGTCCGATCGGCGATCTTAATATCATCACTTGCCATTTAGGTAACGGCGCTTCGATCACAGCGGTTGAAAAGGGGATCTCCGTCAATACGTCGATGGGATTCACTCCGTTAGCCGGAATCATGATGGGTACACGGTCAGGCGATATCGATCCGGCCATCATTACTTATCTGATGAAGAAGACCGGAAAATCAGCTGAACAGATCATCGATATCTTGAATAAAAAATCAGGCATGTTGGGCATCAGCGGAATATCCAGTGATGCGCGTGATATTGAAGAAGCCGTCAATGCGGGCAATGAACGTGCCATTTTAACACGTCAAATGTATGCTAACCGCATTGCACAGACGATCGGCAGTTATTTCGTCCAGATGGGTCATGTGGATGCGGTCGTATTTACAGCCGGTTTAGGTGAAAATGATGCCGATGTACGCCGTGATGTATGTATTCGAATTTCTTCCGCTCTTAAGATCGATATTGACTATGACCTGAATGCAAAATCACGTGGTAAGGATCTTAAACTATCCACTCCTTCATCCGAAGTCGAAGTATGGATGATCTCCACCAACGAAGAACTTGTGATCGCACGTGATACAGCCAAATTGTTAGGTTTCTGATATGCCCGATCTTTTATTCAGTCTGATCGAAGAAGCAAAAACGATATGCGTCTTTCGCCATCAGATTCCTGATCCTGACGCTTTAGGGAGTCAATGGGGACTGGTGACATGGCTCAAAGACAACTATCCCGATAAACACATTTACGCGCTCGGAAAGCATATCGGTGTCAAACCCGAACTTTTTGAAGCACCCGATGTCGTATCGGACGATGTGATCAAAGGCAGTTTAGCCATCGTGTGTGATACCGCCAATGCGGCGCGCATCGATGATCAACGTGTATTGAGTGCCAAAACTATTATTCAGATCGATCACCATCCGCAATCTGAACATTATGCTGCGGTTGAGTGGGTCGATCCGACCAGCGCAAGTACCTGTGAGATCGTCACGAAACTGTTGAAAGACAGAGTCGGATCCCAGGCGCTCAGCGAGAAAGTTGCCCGCTACCTTTATATGGGGATATTGACAGACACGATGAAATTTTCAACCAACAACACAACCTATCGTTCACTTGAAATGGCAGCGTATCTGGCCCAAAGTTCGTTAGATCTTCCTTTGATCAATGAAAATCTGTTTTCAATGACGATGGTCGAATACAAGTTCATCAACTATATTCGGCAACATGCTGTCATCGAAACGGACGGACTTGTTTATATTTTTATCACAATCGAAATGCTGAACGAGCTCAATATTACAGCCAATCTTGCGAAAGAACGGATCAGTGAGTTAGGGAATGTCAGAGATTTTGAGATCTGGGTGATGTTTGTGGAACATCAAGAAAATGAGGTCCGCTATTTTAACGGCAGCATGCGTTCCCGAAAAGTAACGATCAATGACATCGCTGCCAAATATCACGGCGGCGGTCATAAACATGCGGCGGCTGTCAAAGGACTTGACAACGCAACCATCCAACGATTATTAGATGATTTGCATACAAGGATCCGTGAGGGGTAACCATGAAGGTAAATAACACTACTGTTGATTTTGGATTTAAACCGATGAATCGTGTCAAAGGAACTGTTTTAGCTGCTGCAATAACAGTTTTATTGGCTGTCGGAATCGATTATGTTTTACTGCCGGCTTATAATCTGCATAACATTGCCATGTATTTCTACCTGGCATTTTATCTGTTTGCGTTTAATAGTATGGTATACATATTCACCCAACGAAAAAATAAACTGACCCCGATCCTTTGGACAATCATCGGTGGATTGATTGCCTTCGTTGTAGTGATGTCACTGCTCGGAAGTGAATTTCTGAATGCGGAACGTTTCCGCACACAGATCAAACTAACCGAACAAACCGATTTTTCTGCGAACTTCGATGTGATCTCACTAAGTGATATCCCGGTCGTCGACAAAGAAACAGCGGCGCAACTGGGCGACAAACAGATCGGCAAAGTGCAAGGTTTAGGCAGTCAGTTCGATATCAATCAGGACTACACATTGATCAGTGCGGAGAATCATATCTATCGCGTTTCGGCCCTTGAATATCAAAGTATTTTCAAATGGTTTGAGAATCGTACGGCCGGCGTTCCGGGTTTTATTCAAGTCAACGTGCGTGATTCCGGCGATGTCAACTTAGTCCAATTGGATAAAGGAATGATCTATGTTCCGTCGGCTTTTTTTAATCAAGATCTGCTTCGTCATGTGAGATTTAAATATCGTACGGAAATCCTCAGTGATTTCTCCTTTGAACTCGATGATAACGGTCAACCTTTTTACGTAATTTCGATCATCGAACCTAAAATCGGTTTCTTCAGCGGTTATGATGCTGTCGGTGTTATTGTTGTCAATCCGATCACGGGTGAGATGAATAAATATGGCTTGGATAATATTCCTGCCTGGGTCGACCGTGTTCAACCGGCTGAAATTGCTTGGGCACAGATCGATAATTGGGGATATTACATCCACGGATGGCTGAATACGATCTTCGGTCAGAAAGATATGCTTCAAACCACAAGCGGTTATAATTATGTTTCCATCAATAACAGTACCTATGTATTCTCCGGAATGACGTCGGTGGGAGCAGACAGCTCGATCGTCGGTTTTGCCTTGATAAACCTGCGTACAAAAGAAGCCGAGTTCTACAAGATTGGCGGCGCTGACGAAACGTCGGCCATGAGTTCTGCAGAGGGTCAAGTTCAGCATTTGGGGTACGTGGCAACATTCCCGATTTTACTGAATGTTGAAGGTCAAGCCAGTTACTTTATGTCGCTTAAGGATCAAGAAGGCTTGATCAAAATGTATTCTTTCGTCGATGTCTCCGATTATTCGGTTGTCGGTGTCGGTAACACGGTCATCGAAGCACAGATCGATTACATCGCTAAATTAAAGACACAGGGCATTATTACCGGTCCGGTATCTTCAATCAAAACACTCACCGGCAAGATCACTTCCATTACGGCAGCGATCCTAAACGGAAATTCGAATTATTATTTGACACTGGAAGGGCAGGATACCTTGTATATTGCCAACTTAAGTTTGAGCAGTGAACTGCCGCTCAGTAAAGTGGGAGATACGGTAACGGTCACTCATCTCAACAACACGGAAAAGAGTCTTGTGTTATCTACCTTCGACAATCTCGACTTATCGTATTAAGAACAGCTCGTCTGTTCTTTTTTTCACTCATTCATGTATAATGGATGTAAGGAGTATTTCTATGAAAACCGTAACCTGCAATCAATGTCATACAGTTATCTATAAATCCAGAATGAATGAACTTCCGCCCGCCACGATTCTATGTCCGAAATGTCATATGATGCATAAAGACAAACTCGAAATGACCAAGTTCAGAAAAATGTTGAATGGCGCTGAATTCATCATCGTTTCCGGCGGATTCATTGCTGTAATGAAGATTTCACAGAGTCTCGATCTGTTAGGATCAATCATTATTTTCTCATCGTTCATCGTATTGGAACTGGTTTTTTATATGGGAATCCGAGTCCGTTTGTTACCGAAGAATATCGTCATGGACAGCGTCGAAGACTCCAAGAGCGATAAATAATATGGCGACCCATCTGTGCGTCAGAAGTGCTTATTCACTGTTACAAGGTACCATGAGTATCGAAAAAATGGTCCGTAAAGCCAAAGAACTGGGATATACATCACTGGCGATCACGGATCGTTTAAGTATGCATGGCATACCTGAATTTTATGCACAGTGCACGAAACAGGGGATACATCCGGTCATCGGTGTCGAACTCGATATTGCGATGGGAGATTCACTGAGTCCGTTTGTGGTACTTGCGCGTGACGATGAGGGATATCATACTCTATTGAAACTCTCGACACAAGCTAAAACCAGCGAAGCTGCGATCACTGCCGAACAACTCTTTGCTGCCCAAGATCATTTATTCTTGATCTGTTTCGCTGAAGGCGGGTTATTTGAGGAAGCGCTGATCAAAGAGAATATCGAAAAAATAAATCAGATCGCACAGCAACTTAAAGAAGCATTGCCTACCTGTATCGTCGGATGTTCTTATGAAGAATCGGCGTTTTGGAAAGCACGCAATCAATTGCTAAGATCAGTTCTGGAAAAATTACACATTGATTCGGTTGCACTGAATAAGGTGTTTTATGCAGAACAAGATGATGATACGGCTTATCGTATTTTGATTGCCATCGGGCGTCAACAAACCATCAGCGATAAAGGATTACCGCAATTTCCGAATCGCAATATGCTTAGTTTGGAACGTATGTCCGAATTGTATCCGACGGATGAACTTAATCTGAGCGATGTGATTGCCGAAGCTTGTCATGTGTCGATGAAACTCGAGCGAACATTTCTGCCGAAGTTCGATACTCCGGATGGGGTCGATGCCAAACAATATTTGACACAACTTTGTTTACAAGGCTTAAAAAAGCGTTTCACTACCAACACTCCCGGTAATGAGTATGTTCAGCGCTTGAAATTCGAACTTGATGTCATCACCGATATGCATTTTGAAGATTATTTTCTGATCGTCTGGGATTTCATCCGTTTCGCACGCCGACAGGAGATTTACGTCGGACCGGGACGCGGAAGCGCGGCTGGTTCATTAGTAGCTTACGTGTTGGGAATCACGCATGTCGATCCATTAAAATTTCAACTTTTGTTTGAACGGTTTTTAAATCCTTCACGTATATCGATGCCGGATATCGATATCGACTTTCCGGATAACCGACGCGATGAAGTCATCAACTATGTATTGCAGAAATACGGCGCCGAACATGTTGCCCATATTGCCACATTTGGGACATTGGCAGCTAAACAGGCACTTCGAGATGTCGGTCGGGTACTTGAAATCAGTGTGCGGGATCTTGATATGATCTCGAAGACGATTCCGATGACGTTGAAGATCACATTACCGAAAGCGCGTGCCGAGAGTACGCGGTTCAACCAGTTATTACAATCCGATCCGCGCTTTGAACAACTATATACGTATGCTTCCGCTTTGGAAGGTTTACCGCGCCATGTTTCGACGCATGCGGCCGGCATCGTTCTTTCCGATACTCCACTATCCGACACGGTACCATTGATCAAAGTTGAAAGCGATATGCTTTCGACGCAATTCACAATGGAACATCTGGAGCGTCTGGGCTTGATCAAAATGGACTTTTTGGGACTGCGTAATTTAACGATCATTGATGAAGCGGTTTCCATGATCAAGGCGACCGAAGGCAAGTCGATCGATATTTTACATCTTCCGTTGGATGATGAAGCGACATTCAATCTGATTCGCAAAGTCGACATGGTCGGTGTATTTCAATTGGAATCCGATGGGATGAAGAATCTGATTCGCCGCATGCAGCCGGATAAATTCGGCGATATCGTTGCGACGATCGCTCTTTTCAGACCCGGACCGATGGAAAATATTCCTGAGTATCTGTCGCGCCGCACGAATCCGCAAAGTGTTGTCTATATTCATGAGGATCTCAAAGAAATTTTGAGCGATACGTACGGAATCATGATCTATCAAGAACAGATCATGCAGACAGCTCAAAAAATGGCCGGATTTACATTAGCGAAAGCCGATTTATTGCGTAAAGCCATGAGTAAAAAAAATGCTGTCGAGTTAAAGAAAATGCAAACTGAATTCATTGAAGGATGCAAAACAAAGGGTCATACAGAAGCCATGGCCATCGAGTTGTTCAACTTGATTCAGAAATTCGCTAATTATGGGTTCAATAAATCGCATTCGGTTGCGTATGCGATGATTTCTTATCAGATGGCGTATCTTAAAGCCAATTATCCGTCAAAGTTCTTTGCTGCGTTGCTCAGCAGTGTGATCGGAAGTGAAGCTAAAACCGCTGAATATATCGATGAGTGTCGCAATCACGGTGTACAATTGAATCCGCCGTCAGTCAATCAAAGTAACGATCGATATCAATTACAAGATGATTCGATCCGTTTTCCGCTCTTGATCATCAAAGGAGTCGGTGGAGCGGCATGTCGTGAAATCTTGATTGAACGGCAAACAGGGGGGTTATTCACTGATTATTACGATTTCGTCGCTCGAATCATGACACATCGTTTTAATCGTAAAAATATCGAATCATTGATCGATGCCGGTGCACTCGATGAATTCGCCATGAGTCGCAAAACGATGTTGGCTTCGCTGGATGATGCCTGCACGTATGCAGATCTGGTTCGCATCGATACGCTCGGACAAAGCAGAATCGATTTGGGACTCGTATCACGCCCGATTCCGATCGTAGTCGGTGATAAAGCAAGTGAACGAGCCGAACGCGAAAAAGAAGTACTTGGTTTTTATCTCTCTTCACATCCGTTGATCACCTATAAAAAAACCAACGGTATCAATCATCCTCCGCTGATCACACTGAAGCCGTCCGCCAACACGGTGAAGTTTCTCGCTGTTGTTCAACGCGTGAAACAGCATCGTACCAAGACAGGTCAGATGATGGCGTTTGTGAGTGTCAACGATGAGAGTTCTTCGATCGATCTGGTGGTCATGCCGAACTTGTTTGAAAAGTATGCAGACTTTTTAATTAAAGGCGCAATTGTTGAAATTGAAGGCAAAATCGACAAAGAAGCTTCGTGCCTGGTCAAATCGATTACAGTACGACAAAATGAAAGCTGATTTTCACTCAAACATCACATGCGTGATATAAACTAAAACGAAAGGCGGTACACGATATGGCAAAAATACTGATTGTGGACGATGAAGTAAAGATCCGAGAAGTTGTCCGTGAATATGCGATCGTCAATGGATACGATGTTAAAGAAGCAAAAGACGGGCGCGAAGCTCTTGAAATAATCGAAAAAGAAGATTTCGATGTGATCATCTTGGATATCATGATGCCTTATCTTGACGGTTTCAGTGCTTGCCGTCAAATTAAAAAAATCAAAAATATTCCGGTCATCATGCTTTCGGCACGACAAGAAGAGTATGATAAACTCTTCGGTTTTGAATTAGGCGTCGATGATTATGTGGTAAAACCGTTCAGTCCCAAAGAACTGATGGCACGAATCAAAGTCGTTGTCGATCGGCATCTGGGAAAAGAAAATCAAGTGATGAGTTTCAATGGTTTGGTCATCGATGTGGATGCGCGCAATGTATTCATCGATGGCGATAAGATCGCTTTGACACCTAAAGAGTTCGAACTTCTGTTATTCTTGGTAAAAAATAAAAACACGGCATTATCGCGTGATGTGCTCTTGGACAAAGTGTGGAATTATAATTATTTCGGTGATGATCGTACCGTTGACACGCACGTCAAAATGCTGCGTCACAATCTGAAAGGATATCGCAACTACATCGTAACCGTACGTGGAACGGGGTATAAGTTTGAAGTTCAACAATAGGAATCTCCGATTTCGGACATGGATCTATTTCATAACACTGACCGTCAGCATCCTTGCGATGCTGTGGTTTTTTCAGATTGTATTCTTACAGACTTACTATCAAAACATGAAGACCTCACAGGTTCGCAGTGTTGCTGATCGGGTCGAATTGGCAATCAAAACAGATACCATGGATGATATCAATCTGCAGTTACAAGCCGTCAACAATAATGTCTGCGGTTTGGTTTATAATGAACGAGGAGTTTTGTTGTATCAGGTCGATTCCCTCGGATTGGGTTGTTATCTGACACAACGCATCATTGCTAACCCGGCGAACGTGGATGATTATATTGAACGCACTCGACTGTCAAATTCAGGTGATTTCATCTTGCCGTTAAAAAATTCTGTATTACGCCAAGACATGTTGGTTTACGGACGTGAAATCAAAGCTTCTTTCGGTAACTTTTACATTTTTCTAAACAGTCCGTTGGATCCGTTGGATTCCACGATATCGATCCTTAAGAACCAATTTATCTATGTTACGATCGCTGTTTTTATCTTCTCAAGTATCGTTTCCGTGCTGATTTCCAGCAAAATGGCCAACCCGATCGTTAAGATGAACAAGAGTGCTCAGAAACTGGCAAAGGGAGACTATTCGGTCAATTTCGAAAAGAGTGAATACAGTGAAATCAACGAGTTGGCAACAACACTTAATTATGCCACACAGGAATTAGGAAAGATGGATGAACTTCGCAAAGATTTGATTGCGAATGTATCGCATGACATCAAAACGCCGTTAACAATGATCAAAGCATACGCTGAAATGATCAAAGATCTTTCCGGTAATAATCCGATCAAACGCGATGAACACTTGGATGTCATTCTTGCCGAGGTAAATCATTTGGATCGTTTGGTCAATGACATGACGCAGATCTCGCAATTACAATCCAGTGTGCTGACGATTCAAGACAAAGAATTTGATCTCGTTGCGATGGTTCATTCAACATTGAAATTAGTGGAAGGGTTGATTCATAATAACGCGATCGAAGTCGAGATATTCTCACCGAGTGAAGTATGGGTCCACGGGGATGATGTCAAGATTCAGCAAGTTATTTACAATTTTGTTAATAATGCAATCAAGCATATCGGTGACGACAAAAAATTAGAGATCCAAATTTTACTGGAAGATCGCGTCAGGATCGAGATCATCGATCACGGTGACGGCATCAGCGATGAAGATCTGCCTTACATCTGGGATCGTTATTATAAGATCGATAAAAATTATCAACGCCAAACTGAAGGTACGGGACTGGGTCTTGCGATCGCCAGTGCTATTTTGAAAAGTCATCATGCAAATTTCGGAGCTATCAGTAAAGTCGGTGAAGGAAGCACATTCTGGTTTGAGTTGGAATTCGCTAAACAAATCGAAGTTTAAAAAATATGGTAAAACCATATTTTTTTTAGTTTATCCCAAACTCCTATGTTATACTGATTTAAATGCGAGGAACGATGATGGAAAACAGTGATATCTATGATTTTTTGCCGGACAGTAATATAAAACTGAAACAGCGAAGTGACATGTTTCGCATCAACACAGATACTACGTTTCTTTCCCGATTCATGCAAGTACGAAAACATGATCGTATTCTCGATGTCGGAACAAACAATGGCGCATTACTATTGAGTGCCGCTCAACAGACAGACGGTCAATGCGTCGGTATCGATATTTTGCCGGAAGCGATCGAGTTGGCAGTTCACAATGCGCTGATCAATGATCTAAAACATGTGGTGTTTCAAGTATGTGCTTTGCAAGAATATAACGATCGATTATTTGATATGATTCTGTGTAATCCACCTTATTTTGAATCAACTGAAGAGCAGTTCAGCGAAAATCCGTATTTAGCGGCGGCTCGTCATGAGAAGTTTCTGACATTGTCGGAATTGGCTGAACACTCCTATCGATTGTTGAAAGACAACGGCCGACTGGTAATTGTCTATCGGGCCGATCGTTTCATCGAAGCAATTAATGCTCTTGTAGCTAATAAAATGCAACCAAAACGAATCCGGTTTATCTATCATTCGCTCAACAAAAAAGCGACTGGTGTGTTGATCGAAGCAAGAAAAAACGGAAAATTCGGATGCGATATCGAAGCACCTGGAATTCTTAGTAAATAGAGGGGGAATCAGTATGTTAGGAACGCTTGTCAACTTTGGTGCGATCATCATCGGATCGATCATCGGATTGGTATTTCATAAGGCCATCAAAGAAAAAATATCGGATACCATTATGAAAGGCTTAGGTCTGTGTATTATTCTGATTGGGATCCAAGGAGCCCTTAAAGGTGAAGACACGTTAGTTGTGATCGCCTCGATGGCAATCGGAGCTTATTTAGGTGAATGGATCGATATTGAGTTAAGACTCAATCAATTGGGTAACTATGCGGAAAGTAAGTTCGCCAAAGAGAAAAACGGGAAGTTTTCCCAGGGGTTTGTAACAGCCAGTCTGTTATTTGCGGTGGGAGCAATGGCGATCGTAGGATCATTGGAAAGCGGTCTGCACAATGATAATTCGATTCTGTTCACAAAATCAATGTTGGATTTTATATCTTCAATGATCTTTGCCGGATCTCTCGGAATCGGCGTTTTATTCTCTAGTTTTGTTATTTTGATCTATCAAGGTTCGATTACACTGCTCAGTTCATTTGTTGCTCCTTTTTTAACAACAACCGTGATTACAAACATGAGTTGTGTCGGTTCGATCGTGATCATCGGATTAGGATTGAACATGGTGAAAGCTACTCAAATCAAAGTTGCCAACTTGATTCCGGCGATATTTTTGCCCATTCTATTTCAGTTTTTCCGCTAAGAATAATCATGCATACTCCATTTTAAATTACGCTTTTCTGATTATCCAGGAATTGAATTCTATCCGATGAGAAACTCCTGCACAATCAAAGAAATAATGAGCAATCATCCGTTCAAATAAGCTGATTTCTACATTGTGATATTTCGAACATTATTTGACGAAACAGGCTAATCATGTTATCATGACTACGTTGTATTTCCGTATGGATTTGCAACCGCACGACTTCAGGTTTTAAAGTGCTCAAAAACCACCTGAATCGGCGAGTCTCAAACAGAAAAAGGAGGTGCAAGTAATGTACGCAGTAATTGAAACCGGTGGCAAACAACTTCGTGTTGAAGTCGGTCAAATCATCTATGTTGAAAAACTCGAAGTTGAGGAAGGCGATGTAGTCGATTTTGACAAAGTGTTAGTTTATGCCAACAGAACGACCAAAGTAGGAACGCCTTATATCAAAGGTGCATCCGTCAAAGCGAAAGTTGAAAAGCAGGGTAAGGCCAAGAAGATCGTAATCTTCAAGTACAAACCGAAAAAAGGCGCAACACATCGTAAACAAGGTCATCGTCAACCGTATACCAAATTGGTCATCGAATCCATCGAGGCCTAGTCATGATTCGGATTGCGATTAAGCAGTCTGCAGGAATCATTCTGGATCTCCATGTGAGCGGACATGCTCAATCCGGTAAATCAGGTCACGATCTGGTTTGTGCGGGTGTCAGCAGTGTGGCTACGGGAATTTTGAATGCCTGTTCAATTTTGGCTGAGGACTCATGTTTTCTGGAATTGCAAGATTCTCCGAAAGCGATGATTCATATCCAAGTAAAAAATCAAAACGACAGTACGCTTCAGATCATTCTGAAAACGGCCGTCATACAAATGGAAACAATTAAGCATCGATATACTCAATATATCAACATCACAAAACAGGAGGTGTAAGTCATGAAGTTCGTGTTAAACATTCAATTGTTCGCATCGAAAAAAGGCGTAGGATCGACCAGAAACGGTCGTGATAGCCATTCCAAACGTTTGGGATCAAAAAAATCGGATGGACAATTTGCTAGCGCCGGATCAATTCTGTACCGTCAACGCGGCACAAAGATTCATCCGGGTACAAACGTCGGACGCGGTGGGGATGATACGTTATTTGCGTTAGTCTCCGGAACCGTGAAGTTCGAACGATTAGGAAAAGACAAAACGAAAGTTTCTGTATATCCGCAGGCATAGTTAAATCCCCGAATAAGGGGATTTTATTTTGAGAGAGGAGCGATTCACATGTTTATAGATCGCGTAAAAATCAAAGTTCATGCCGGCAGAGGCGGCAACGGTATGTCGTCTTTCAGACGGGAAAAGTATGTTCCTTTAGGGGGACCTTACGGTGGTGACGGCGGTAACGGCGGAAACATCATTTTTGAAGTCGACACCAATAAGTCGACACTGTTGGATCTTCGTTTTAATCGTTTGATTATCGCCGATGACGGCGGCAACGGTAAAAATAAGAAGATGCACGGCGCAATGGGTGACGACCAAATCATCAGAGTTCCGCTCGGAACGATTGTCAAAGATCTCAAAACCAATACCATCATGGCCGATCTGGTTCGTCCGAATCAACGGGCGATCATCAGTAAAGGCGGTAAAGGCGGACGAGGCAATTGGCATTTCGCGACCAGTCGTGATCCGGCTCCCGAGTTTGCCGAAAAAGGCGAACCGGGGGACGAAAAAGAGATCTTAGTCGAACTGAAGCTTTTAGCTGATGTTGGCTTGATCGGTTTTCCGTCGGTCGGAAAATCTACATTTTTATCTGTCGTCAGTGCAGCTCGTCCGGAAATCGCCGATTATCCGTTTACAACCATTGTTCCGAATCTGGGTGTCGTTCAGACAACTGACGGAAGATCCTTTGTTATGGCCGATTTACCCGGTCTGATCGAAGGTGCTCATCAGGGTAAAGGTTTAGGTCATCAATTCTTACGCCACATCGAACGCTGTCGCGTGCTTGTTCATATCATCGATATGGGCAGTAATGACGGTCGTGATCCGATCGAGGATTATCGTATTATCAATGATGAATTGGGTCAATATCAATATCGCTTGTTGGAACGCCCGCAGATCGTGGTTGCCAATAAAATGGATCTGCCGAAAGCTGCCGAAAACCTGAAACGATTTAAAGAAGCCCATCCTGATCTTAAAGTGTTTGAAACCATTACGATTATACGTGAAGGAATGGAACCGGTTCTTTATGCGATTGCGGATCTGTTAGCCGTAACGCCTGAGTTCATTCTGGATGAAGTTAAAGAAGAAGGCGTACATTATAAATTTATTCCGGAAGAAGATGCTTTCACGATCGAACGTGTCGGTGATCATCAATGGCGTCTTGTCGGTGACAAGATCGAAAAGATGTTCATCATGGCTGATCTGAAATCGGATGAAGCGGTCCTCCGTTTTGCCCGTCAGATGAGATTGATCGGTGTCGATGAAGCACTGCGTAAAGCAGGTGCGATCGACGGAGATACCATCTACTTGGCCGATTCATTGTTTCTTTTCGTTGAATAGGAAGATTCAATCTAACTCAGAGTGGAATAGTTCGCTATTCCACTTTTTTTTATGGTAAACTAAATGAAGAATGATAAAAAAGGGTGATAAAATGATCGCATTCGTTACAGGAAAAGTTCACAGTTTTGGATTGGATTGGGTGATTCTGGAGAATCAAGGAATCGGATATCGTATTTATTTCGGACATCCGGAAACACTCAGTCTCAATAAAACAGTTATGCTTTATACCTACCAATATATCCGTGAGGACGAAAACAGTCTTTATGGATTTTTATCGACAGAAGAATACGGTCTTTTTGTGAAACTCATCAGTGTCAAAGGTCTTGGATGCAAGACCGCCGGGGCTGCTTTGGGAGCTTCGAGTTTTGAACGTATCGTAGCTGCCATCGAGATGAGCGATGTGACTTATCTGAAACAGATGCCGGGAATCGGAGCCAAGACTGCTTCGCAGATCATCTTGGATCTCAAGGGAAAACTGGTTGCACAGATTACTAAGGATGAGAAGGCGTCTCCGCAGTTGCAAGATGCGTATGAAGCATTGAAAACACTTGGCTATAAGGCCGGTGAAATTGCTTCGATCCAAAAGGAAATGAGTCAAATGCAACCGACGACCACGGATGAATATGTCCGCAATGCGCTGCAGTTGATGTTGAAGAGAAAGGGTGGATAAGAATGGAAACAACAGATAAATTACTTTCTGCTTTTCCTGAAGCCGGTGATGAAGAGGCCAGTTTACGACCCAGTCGTTTAGTTGACTATGTCGGACAGGATCATTTGAAAAACAATTTAAAAGTATTTATACAAGCAGCCAACCAGCGCAATGAAGCGTTAGATCATGTCTTGCTGTATGGCCCTCCGGGACTGGGCAAGACAACGTTAGCTTATATATTGGCCAATGAGATGCACAGTAAAATACGCATCACCAGTGGCCCCAGTATTGAGCGCAGCGGTGATCTCGCAGCGATTTTAAGTTCACTGGAAGCCGGTGATGTACTGTTTATCGATGAGATCCACCGTTTGCCTAAAGTCGTAGAAGAAGTTTTGTATCCGGCGATGGAAGATTATTGCATCGATATCGTTGTCGGGAAAGAAGCTTCCGTTCGTTCGATCCGGCTTGAACTGCCGCCGTTTACGCTGGTCGGGGCGACCACACGGGCAGGAGATCTGACTGCTCCTTTGCGCGATCGCTTCGGGATCGTATCTAAACTGGAATACTATTCGATCGATGAACTCAGCCAGATCGTTCGTCGCACATCGCGTGTGTTGGAAACTGAGATCGATGAAAATGCAGTTCACGAGATCGCTAAACGTAGCCGCGGAACACCTCGTATTGCCAACCGACTGTTCAGAAGAGTGCGTGATTTTGCGCAAGTCATGAATGACGGGACGATCACTTTCGCTGTTGCAGACATGGCACTTAATCGCTTGAAAGTGGATGCGCTCGGATTGGATGAAGTCGATCTGCGCTATTTAAAAGGTATCATCGAACGATTCAAAGGCGGACCGGTCGGATTGGAAGCATTAGCATCCAGCATTCAGGAAGAACCGATGACACTGGAAGATGTTTACGAACCTTATTTATTGCAATTGGGATTCATCAACCGTACACCGCGCGGGCGTGTCGTTACTGCCTTAGCGTATCAGCATTTGGGTATTTTGATGCAAGAAAATCTATTTGAGAATTAAAAGGAATGGAAATTCCTTTTTTTACTAACGAAAAAGATCACGTACTTTATATCGATATGAACAGATTCTTCAACCATTTGACTATTTGTGTTTTTATGTGACATTATCACAGTCAAATCAACATGTATGTACTATGATAGTCACAGGAGGAATACAAAATGATCTATATAAATAACGAAAATTTCAAGGAAGTTGTTTCAAAATCAAAATTACCGGTCTTGATCGACTTCTACGCGGATTGGTGCGGACCTTGTAAGATGTTGGCTCCGATCATCGGGAATATATCAAAAAACCACCCGGAGATCCAGGTGGTCAAATGTGATGTTGATAAGAATCAAGAATTAGCTATAAAATACGGAGTCAGAAGCATTCCGACGGTTGTAGCGATCGTCAATGGTGAAGAAGTCAATCGAAAAGTCGGATTGGCCAATGAGGGTATTTTACTTAATTTGTTTTAACCGATCGATGTTGAGCAGTTCGATATGACTGCGAGAAAGGGAAACCAATTTCTCTTCTTGGAAATATTTCAATAATCGACTGATCACTTCGCGTGCCGATCCCAAATCAGCTGCGATCCGTTCGTGAGTGAGTTCCAAGTTCTTCGATCCACTGTTCACGTACATCTCGACCAAATAGGTTGCCAAACGAGTCGGCATCGAGGAAAAAACTACTTGTTGCAAGACCCACGTCAATTGCGAAAAGCGCTGTTGAACCAACTCATTCAAATAATCTTTGAGGATCGGATAACTATCCGATGCATTGCGCAAATAGGTTGTCGGTAAAAGGATCACGATCGTTTCGATTTCGGCTTCGATCAGAAAATCGATATCCATATTATTAAGCAGACAAGAAGCACTCATGACGCAGGTATCGTTTTTGTAAAGTCGGTACAGCGTGATCTCTTTACCGCTTTCTGATTGCATGAAAACACGCAATGAACCGGATTTGACTTTCATCAGTCCATCACAACTTTCTTTGCGGTTCTGTACTTGTTCGCCAAGTTCATATCTTCGCCAGAAAGCCGTCGTATTCAAGCGTTCCAGCAGATCGTTCGGCATCTTGGCCAGGATCGGGAATTCATTGATTAAACTGGTTTCGGCAGTAATTTGTTTCATACACTATGTCCTTTCAAGGAGGTAACATTCATGTTCAATTTCTTTAAATCAAGTTCAAATCTCAGCCAGGCCCAAGCCTATGAGCAACTTCAAAATGATAAGACGATCAAACTGATCGATGTACGTACAACGGAAGAGTACCGTGACGGTCACATTGCCAACAGTGTAAATATACCGTTGGATAAACTGCAGAATCGTATCAGCGGTGTCGTCAGCAATAAAGAAACCAAAGTATTCGTTGTTTGTCTGAGCGGTTCACGCGCCGGTAATGCTGTTTCCTATATGAAACAAGTCGGTTATACAAATGTATTTAATATCGGCGGAGTCGGCAGTTGGACGTATGGATTAGTTAAAAAGTAAGCAACAGAAATTGTTGTTTTTTTTATTGTTTGAACAACAGATCGGCCAGATCATCAACTGAATAGAGATAATAGTCTGAGCTGACTTTTAGATAATCGCTTATTTCCTCGACAAAATGAGACCATCCGGCAGCCGCAAAAGAGACATCACACTTACGACACATGTCTTGCCCCAGTTTAAGATCATCGACCATGATACAATCGGTATTTTTCAGATTCAGAATCTGCATCGTCTGCAACAGGGGATACGCATCCGGTTTACGTTTCCCGGCACCTAATTCCCAACCGTAAATCAGATCCGGTTCAAAATCAAAATGGCGGATAAAGTCACGTCTGATCTCAGTGCTTTCAGAATGTGAGATAACAACGATTATACCACCTTCCTGCCTGAATTTGAGTAAAATAGCTCGCAGACCCTGATAAGGTTCGGGAATGTGATTTTGAGTATATTTTTTCCATATCGCATATTCGATTTTCATTTCTTCATCAGTGAAATGATAAATCTCATTGCAAATACCGTCAAAACCGGGATCAAAACAGTAGTTTACGAATTCTTTCAAAGATAACAACGGCAAATCAGGGCGCAATAAACGCAGCGTCTCGGTGAAGGCCGGATAGTGGATCTGCGGTGTGCTTTTTACAACCGTATCATCATGATCTAATATAAGACATGGGTAGTTGAGCATAATGACCCTCACTTTCTACGATTGCGATTCGAAGTTCTTTTCTCTATTCTAACAGAATGCGAGATTTTCTCAAGATGGCAGAAGTTTATGTAAATGTGAAATTTAACGTAAGAAAATTTCACCTGTGTGTAATTGCTATGGATATATGGTCGAATTCCTGTTGTATGATATAATAGATAGGCAAAAGGAGTGAGTGTATGCGAGTATGTATAGCAACCGGCGGAACCGGCGGTCATATTTATCCGGCTGTATCGTTAGCCAGAGCATTCATGGATCATGATGCTTCCACTGAAGTTCTTTTCATCGGTAATAACGATCGAATGGAAGCTACTGAGATTCCGGCTTTGGGATTTCGTTTTGTCGGCTTACCGGCAAAAGGATTCAACGGTTCGTTGATCAAAAAATTTGAAGCATTGTATGCGCTGTTTGCCAGCCAAAAGAAAGCCAAAGTGATTTTACGTGAATTCAAACCGGATGCGGTGATCGGATTCGGCGGTTATGTTTCGGTACCGGTTTTACGTGCGGCACACAGCGATAAAATATGGACAATGATCCATGAACAGAATTCATTTGCGGGAAAAGCCAATCGACTTCTAGCGAAGACTGCTGATGCGATCGTCGTGAGTTATCCGGAAAATTTAACTCAATTTCCGTTGAATAAAACGCAATTATTAGGAAATCCGCGTACTTATGAAATCAAACGAGCGGTTCATGATGATTCATTGATCACGCAGTTGGGACTCTCATTGGCTAAACCGACAGTACTGATCGTAATGGGCTCATTGGGTTCTGAAACAATCAATTCTCTTATGTCTGTGGCACTTGAAATGATGAAACACAAAGACTATCAGATCATATACGTTACAGGGAAAAAGCATTATGACGCTTTCATCACATCAAATGATGAGGACGATAATATCAAGATCATCCCTTATATCGATCAACTTTCGATGATGAATCAGATTGATCTTTTAGTGACGCGCGGAGGTGCAACTACAGCTGCAGAAATCACGGCGTTAGGGGTCGCATCTATCATTATTCCAAGTCCGTTTGTTCCTAACAATCATCAAGTACTGAATGCCAAATCTTTGGCTGATTCAGGTGGATGCATAATGATCGAGGAATCAGAACTGACACCGTACAAAATAGTCAATCAGATCGAAGAATTGTTGGAAGACTATGTCAGATTAGAGTCGATGAAGAAAGCTGCTTTGAAACTCGGGAAGCCTAATGCTGCCGAAGACATGATCGAATGGGTCAATAAAGAAGCGAAGGCTCACTGATGGAACACTTAACACAACTGCTTCAACAGTATTCGACGGTCGAAGAAAATGTTTCTTTATCGACCATGACAACGCTTCGTGTCGGAGGATTGGTACATTATGTGGTCTATCCTAAAACGGAGATCGCTCTTATGGAAATGTTGGAAAGATTGCATAAGGAGAATATTCCGGTCAAATTGATCGGAAAGGGGTCTAATCTGCTGGCCTCCGATGATTATTATGAAGGTGTCTGTATCCGTTTGGATCGAACGCTGACCGATGTCTACTTCGAAGATACTACTTGTGTCGTTCAAGCCGGAGCCAGCATTATTGCACTTTCTCACAATGCGATGTCACATTCATTGTCCGGACTGGAATTTGCCTGCGGTATACCGGGTACCGTAGCCGGAGCTGTATATATGAATGCCGGTGCTTATAAATGCTGCATTTACGATGTCATCAGTGAAATCTATGTACTTCGCAACAATAAATGCGAGTGGGTATCACGCGATGAGATCACATGGGGATATCGTTATTCCACTTTTCAAGAACATCCGGATTGGGTCATACTGGCAGTTCGGATTCAATTGACTTTCAAAGATCAAAATGAAATTCGCACAATGATGGATACGCGTCGCCAGCGTCGCATTGAAGCTCAACCGCTCGACTATCCGAGTGCCGGAAGTATCTTTCGTAATCCGTCGGAACATTATGCTTGGGAATATATCGAAGGATGCAAACTTCGCGGTCTTCAGATTGGCGGAGCCATGGTTTCAAACAAGCATGCCAACTGGATCATCAATGTTGATCACGCCAAAGCATCGGATGTGAAAGAACTGATCTCAAAAGTACAAGAAGAAGTCATGAAATTATATGAAGTTTCGTTAAAACCTGAAATAGAGTTCTTTAATTGGAAATCAAAATGAACGAGCAAAGTAAACATGTCGAGTCAGTTGAAGAATTAATTGCGCGACGTAGACTCAATAAACGAAAGATCATCATTCAAAAATGGACTCGACGTCTGATCGGTACAATGGTCATTATTGGGGTTGCATTATTGACATTTATCTATCTTGGTTCAAATGAATCAAAAGTCAAGGCAATTATCGTTTCCGGAAATAAAATCCTTACACAGGAAGATCTGATCAAAAAAAGTAACCTAGGTTATAATGAAATATATATGATGCAATTCGCAGCGATTATCGAAAAGCGTTTAAAAACTGAGGCTCTGATCAGCGACGCGAGTGTAGAAATGTTGCGCGGTAATACGATCGCAATCAAAATCACGGAGAAGAAAGTGCTCGCACTGCACATATTAGCAGCGAATGCTTTAGTTTTGGCAGATGGCAGTCAAGTACCTATGCAGACTCAATTTAACAGTGCAGTAACACAAAAACCGATATTATTCGGTTTTGAAGATGTTGAATCACTAAAACTGTTTGCCGATGCATTTAAAGGAATATCGGAAAGTGCTATGATGAATGTATCGGAGATTCATCAAGAAAGTACCAGTTATGACAAAATGCATATCAAGATCGTTATGCAAGATGGCAATAAAATCTACAGTTCGCTGAAAACGGTGTCTTTATTGGAAGATTATCCGAAAATATTGAATCAGTTGAAAGTAACCAATTCTTGTATAACTTTTGACGAAATGACGAAAACAGCCTTTAGTCAAGTATGTACTGAGTAAGTATGCTTTGAAATTCAATTTAATGTTTGTTATAATAGCACTGCTATGCAAAAGGAGGAATCAGTATGTCCATTGAACGCATGACGAAGTTGGGAAACATCAATATCAGTCAGGAAGCGATCGCCACACTTGCCGGAGGAGTTGTTTCGGAGTGTTACGGAGTCGTCGGAATGGCGTCTCAGAAGGCGTTGAAAGACGGTTGGGCTGAGTTGCTTAAAAAAGAAAATTACGCTAAAGGCGTTGTTGTACGCAAAACCGAAGCCGGAATTGAATTGGATCTATACATCATCATTAGTTTTGGAGTAAGAATCTCCGAAGTTGTCAGCGAAGTACAGAAAAAAGTGAAGTATGTGCTCGAAAAAACCCTGGAACAGGATTTTGTAGCAGTCAACGTATATGTTCAAGGCGTTCGTGTCATCGCATAATCGGAGGAACTATGAAAAAAATCAATGGATCTATGTTCAAATCCATGTTGGAAAGCGGGGCTAACAACCTTTCGAATCACCATCATGAAATTGACGCACTCAATGTATTTCCTGTCCCAGACGGAGATACCGGCACAAATATGAATCTAACCTTTTCTTCCGGAGTCAAAGAAGCAAAAGGTGTTTTGAATGACAATGTCGGGGATATCGCTAAGACGCTATCTAAAGGACTTTTAATGGGTGCACGCGGAAACTCAGGCGTTATTCTGTCGCAGATCTTTCGCGGTTTCTATCAAAGTGTTGAAGGAAAAAGTGAAATTTCACCGGTCGATATTTCAAATGCTTTAATAAAAGGTACAGAAATCGCTTATAAAGCGGTCATGCGTCCTGTTGAAGGAACTATTTTAACGGTTCTTCGCGAAAGTGCAGATCAGACTAAAACTTACATACAAACATATCCTGATAAAGATATGATCGAGTTTTTTGATTTTCTTATCAAATCAGCTCACGAGAGTTTACAACGCACACCCGATCTTTTACCTGTATTAAAAGAAGTCGGTGTTGTAGACAGCGGCGGAGCAGGGTATGTAACCATTCTTGAAGGATTCCGTTATGCGCTTCAGAACAGTCCGGTTCAACTTCTTGAGAAGATTGAAATCACCGAAGGCGCGCAGATCGGGATGGAAAATACCGAATTCGGTTATTGTACCGAATTCATCATTCGATTGTCGGAAGAAAACGTGCAGACATTCAGTGAAGAACGATTAAGAAAATCACTGGCCAGAATCGGTGAATCATTAGTTGTCGTTCAAGACGAAGAACTAGTTAAGGTTCATGTTCATACTTTGGTTCCGGGCGAAGCATTAAATCTCGGCCAGCGCTACGGTGAATTTTTGAAACTTAAGATTGAAAACATGCAAGAACAGCATCAACACATCGTCGAGATGGCAAAACCTAAAGAAGAAGTTAAACCTGAGAAAAAGAAATATGCGATCATCGCAGTTGCGGCCGGTAACGGTGTCGCAAAACTGTTCGAAGAATATCGTGTTGATATCGTGATCAGCGGCGGACAGACAATGAACCCGTCGACAGAAGATTTCGTAGCGGCCATCCAAAAAGTAAATGCCGACCACATTATTCTGCTACCGAATAACTCGAATATTATCCTTGCTGCTCAACAAGCAGAATCGATCATGGAAGATCTGGATATTCATGTTCTGTCGACCAAGTCGATTCCGCAAGGACTAAGTGCTTGTATTATGTTCAATCCCGAAGTGGCGATTGAAGAAAATATCGCTGAAATGACAAAAGCAATCGCTCATGTCAAAACAGGTCAAGTTACTTACGCGATCAAAGATACATCGTTTGAAGGACGTCAGATCAATGCCGGCGATTACATGGGAATTCGCGAAAAGAATATCGTTGCCAGTACATCGGATAAGATCGAAGCCAGTTGTAAATTATTGGATACACTGATTGATGACGAAAGTGAACTGCTGACGATCATCGTCGGTGAAGATGTGACCGAAGAAGAGCAAGAACAAATAGAAGCTTATGTCGCCGAGCGCTTCCCAGCGGTCGAGACTGAACTACATCAAGGGCAACAGCCTGTTTATTCATTCATATTTGGAGTGGAATAAGGGCTTAGCCCTTTTCCATATCAAAAATCATGGAACTGCGCGAACTGAAACTTTCATCGCGTCTTGTGGCACTGTTAAATGAAGCTTCTTTAACCAGTGTCGAAGATCTGTTGAGTTACTATCCGGTGCGTTATGAGGAAGTCAATGTACTTCCGTTTTCTGAATGGAAAAAAGGCGAAAAGATTTCCGTTGAAGGATCGATCATTGCGCCGGTAAAGACGATGTTTATCCGAAAATCCATGTCAGTGAGCCGCTTTATGTTGCAAAGCGATCATCAAATCTATTCGGTTACGATTTTTAATCGACCGTGGATCAGCAATATAAAAACGTCTATAACCATATTCGGAAAGTATGAAGGAGAAAGCTCTATCACGGCAACGAGTTATAATGCAACACCGTTGTTGGATCAGATCGGCATCCATCCGGTTTATGCATTACGTAAAGGACTGAGCCAGAAAGATATCCGAATGTCAATGCAACGGGCATTGACAGCGCTCGGAACCATGTATTTCTGTGATTTACCTGAAAAATTCAAGATCAATTACCGTTTATTACCGATGAAAACAGCTTTGCGTATGATTCATATGCCGAATTCAGATCAGGAGATACATGTAGCAAGTCGTACGTTGAAATATGAAGAACTACTCCGATTTCAGACAAACCTTCAATTGATCCGAAAAAGTACAGCTGATCAGAGTTTCGGTAAGAGCAAGATCTTCGATCGAAGAGTAATCAACTCATGGGAGTCGAAACTACCTTTTAAATTGACTGAGAGTCAAAATGAAGTCATTACCGAAATACTCGATGATCTTCAATCATCGCGAAGAATGTATCGGCTTTTACAAGGGGATGTCGGCAGCGGAAAAACAGTAGTCGCTGCGTTGGCAGTTTATGCCTGCATTCTTTCACATCATCAAGCAGCGTTGTTAGCTCCTACCGAACTACTTGCCCAGCAACATTTGGTCACGATGCGGGAGTATTTACCTGATTCAATTCGGATTGAAGCTCTCTTTGCGTCGCTTCCGGCCATTCGAAAGCGCCAAATTCTCAAGGATTTGAGTGAGGGCAAGATCGATTTTCTGATCGGAACTCATGCGATCATCCAAGAAGACGTAAAATTTTTGAATTGCGGTTTGGTCGTTGCCGACGAACAGCATCGTTTCGGTGTTGCCCAACGCAGGGCACTCAGTTCTAAAGGGGATAAAGTCGATTTTTTATTGATGAGTGCAACGCCGATCCCGCGAACACTGGCGTCTGCCTTGTTCGGTGATTTGGATGTATCAACGATTCGAAACTATCACAGCGGTAAACAGAAGATCCATACTGAATTATTGCGAAAGAATTCAATAAAACCTATCTTGAAAGAAATACTTGATCAAATCAGAAATGGATCACAAGTCTATGTTGTATGTCCGGCGATTGAAGAAGACAATGCTGCCGAAGTACGAAATGTGACGCAAGTTGCGGAAAGTTTGAACAAGATCCTACCCAAAGAAGTAACAACAGGCATCCTGCACGGCAAACTCAGTTCAGCCGATAAAGAGAACGTTCTGCAGAGATTTTATCAAGGAGCGATCCAGGTGTTGGTCACAACGACTGTCATCGAAGTCGGAGTCAATATTCCGACTGCCAACACGATCATCATTTATGACAGTGATCGGTTTGGTTTATCACAACTTCATCAGTTGCGCGGCCGTGTCGGACGCGGAACCATGGAAGGCATGTGTTATTTATTGAGTGATTCAGAGGATGAGCACACACTTGAACGCCTCCACGTATTGGTTGAGAATGACGATGGATTCATGATTGCCAACAAGGATCTGGAATTGCGCGGTCCCGGTGAAATGCTCGGACTGAAACAAAGCGGTATACCGAGTTTCTTGATCGCCAATGTCGTGCGTGATCTGCCGATCCTTGAAACAGCTCAAAAGGATGCGATTTGGATGATCCAGAATCCAACTGATCCGAACAGTAGTCAATGGCTGAATGATATAAAAATGCATCAATCGGATAACTCAGTTTTAATGGATTAGTGTATAATAAAAACGAGGTGAATTTATGATCAATATTGCAATCGACGCCATGGGAGGTGACAGCGGAAGTTCTGTCGTCACAGCGGCCATTAAAAAACTTTGCATCGATTACCCTGAACTTTCTTTCACGGTTTTCGGTGATGCGTCTGAATTAAAATCTATTGTCGGGATTTGTACAGTCGTTGCTACGACGCAGGTCATGAGTATGGAAGACGGTGCTTTGGCGATACGTCGTAAAAGCGATTCTTCGATGGTCAAAGCCATTGAGTCTGTCAGAGACGGCAGTACGCAGGGAATCGTCAGTTGCGGTTCTACCGGTGCACTTTTGGCCGGTTCTTTGTTACTGTTGAAGACGTTTGAGACACTGGAACGTCCGGCATTAATGCTTACTTATCCCTCTGTCTATCAGACCGGAACCGATATTTTAGATATCGGCAGCAATGCAGAGAATACCAGTACACAATTGCTTCAATTTGCCAAAATGGGCAATGCGTTTGCTAAAAATGTCAGAAACATCGAAAATCCACGGGTCGCACTTTTAAATATCGGATCTGAAGATAAAAAAGGGGATACGGTTCATAAAGAGACATTTGATTTGATCAATCAACAAAAAGACATCAATTTTATCGGAAACATTGAAGGTCGTGATCTTTTGATGGGGGTTGCCGATGTGATCATTACGGATGGTTTTAGTGGAAATATTGCGCTTAAAACAATGGAAGGTACAGCCGCGGCCTATCAGATTTTACTGAAAGATGTGTTCAACACAAATCTGTTCAATAAACTCGCTGCATTGGTCATTGCCAAGGAACTGCGCATTGCAAAAGGTCATTTGGATTATCGCAAATACGGCGGTGCTGTATTGGCAGGAATCAATTATCCGGTGATCAAAGCACATGGATCCAGTGACAGCGAAGCTTTCTATAATGCCGTTTTACAATGTAAAAAACTGATCGATACTTCAGCCATCGATAAGATGAAGAAGGATATCGTATGAATATCATCGATTGGTTAAAAGAATTGGGTATTTCCGTCAATCACAGTGAGCTGATCGAGCAATCCTTCATTCATTCCTCTTATGTCAATGAACATCCTGAAACACTTCACGACAACGAACGACTCGAATTTATGGGCGATGCTGTTTTACAGGTTTGGGTTTCAAAAGTCTTATATTTACTGCAACCTTCTCTTCATGAAGGTGAGATGACGACTCTTCGCGCACAATTGGTTTGTGAGGAAGCACTGGCTGAATACAGCCGCAAACTTGAACTCAACCAATTTCTTAAATTGGGGTTCGGTGAAGAAAAAACCGGTGGAAGAAATCGTAATTCGGTTATCGCCGATGCATTTGAAGCCTTTTTGGGAGCTTTATATCTGGACGGCGGCTTTGAATCGGTCGATGTGATTCTCAGAAAAACAGTACCTGTACCGTCACTTTCCAAAACATTGCAGTTGATCGTGGATTATAAATCAAGATTACAGGAATTCGCTCAATCGGATGATCGCAAGACGCTCAGTTATGAGTTACTGTCGTCCAGCGGTCCCTCCAATAAATTGGAATTCGAAGTTGCGGTCGTCGTAGATGGAATCTTGATGGGTAAAGGTAAAGGCAATTCTAAAAAGAAGGCTGAACAGGCCGCCGCCAAGAACGCTTTGGAGAAGCTTGTTCGATAGGTAAAACGTATGACTCAAAAAATATGGGGAGAAGCAGAAGGGCAGCCGGTGATTCTTGCGACCGTCGAAAATGTTTTTTTACGTGTCAAAGTCAGCAATTACGGTGCGATCATACAATCGATCCAGCTAAAACAATTTCATGACCGTGATGTTGTTTTAGGATATGATACCGTCGAAGAATACGCAAATGACGATAAATATATCGGAACTCTGATCGGCAGAACAGCGAATCGAATCGGGCAAGGTACCTTTAAAATCAATGGTAAAACCTACCAATTGGCACTTAATAACGGACCAAACAATCTGCATGGCGGACTAAGCGGGTTTAATCGGAAGATTTGGACTATCGAATCGCTCAACACCACTAAAATCACCTTACGATTGGTCAGTCCTGATTGCGAAGAAGGATATCCGGGTAATTTGATTGTCCACTTCAGCGTATCGGTCGATAATAACCGCGTCGTGTTAAGTTATCAGGCTGTTTCCGATCAAGATACGATCGTCAATTTAAGTCATCACAGTTATTTCAATCTGCATGAAGACGGAACCATTGTTGATCATCAGCTCGAAATATTCAGTAAATTGTTTGCACCGATCGATGAGTTCGGACTTTCGCTTTCACCGCCTGTTTCAGTCACCGAAACACCGTTTGATTTTAACGTCAAAGCGAAAATCGCCGATCGGATCGACCAACCGCATGAACAGCTGAGATTAGGAAAAGGATTTGATCATCACTACGTTCATTCGGCTGATATCACACATCGATTATGCCGATTGAGTTATGATCGCATCGCGATGAGTGTCTATACAGATCTGCCGGGAATGCATTTCTATACCGGCAATTATTTAGATGGTAAACAAGTCGGTAAGAAACAGGCCAGTCACGGTTGGCGAACTGCTTGTTGTTTTGAAACTCAATTTTATCCGGACAGTATCAATAATCATGAACGTCCGGATTGTCTGTTACTGAAAGAGACTACGTATGCGCAAACGACAATATTCCAGTTTGATCTGACTGGAACAGGAGAATCGAAATGAACATTGAACAACTACTTCAAATGATCGATAATGGCGGATTAGATGAAAAATTCATCTCTATGTATGGAAAATCATCGATCGATCGAGAGAAAAACCGACTTAAAATGCTGTGTCATGTCTTTGATGAAAAATATGACGGTACCGATGATGTGATGCTTTTCAGTGCTCCCGGAAGAACGGAAGTCGGTGGAAATCATACGGATCATCAACGTGGGAGGGTACTTGCCGCAGCTGTCAATATGGATGTCATGGCGATCGCTCGATCCAACGGAACAGATATCGTTAACTGTTATTCGGAAGGTTTTACGATCAAACCGGTCGATATTACTGTGTTGGAACCGAACAAACAAGAACGGTTTACCTCAGAATCACTTATCAGGGGTGTAGCCGCACGTTTTCATGAATTAGGTCACGCTATCGGCGGATGTGACATTGTCCTGCATTCGACCGTTCTGAAGGGCTCAGGCATCTCCTCATCGGCTGCTTTTGAAGTTTGTATCGGTGTTATTCTGAATCATCTGTTCAATCAAGGTGAGATCGATGCCATCGCGATCGCTCAGATCGGTCAAGCCGCCGAGAATCGTTTCTTCGGAAAACCTTGCGGTTTGATGGATCAGATGGCCAGTTCGGTAGGCGGTTTTGTTTTTATCGATTTTTATAATTTAGGTACACCTGAAGTCGCTAAAGTACCGTTTGATTTTGCGACCAGCGGTTATACGCTTTGTATTGTTGATACCGGCGGCAGTCATGAGGATTTTTCGGATGAATACGGACGCTTTCCTTCCGAAATGAAAGAAGTTGCTAAGTTGATGCATCACGAAGTGCTGTCCGAGGTGGATGCGACTGACTTTTTCACAATGATTCCTGAACTGCGGAAACAAGTTTCAGATCGTGCCGTTCTACGAGCGCTCCACTTTTTCCAAGAGACCGACCGTGTTTTACAAGAAGTTGATTCGTTGGAAAACAATGAATTCCAAAGTTTCCTGGATTTAGTGATCGAATCCGGTCGTTCTTCATTTATGTACTTACAAAATGTATTTCATCCTCTTTTTATCAAAGAACAGGGATTGTCGCTGGCACTTGCGCTCAGTGAATCCTATTTAAAGGGTCGCGGTGCTTGGCGTGTTCACGGCGGCGGATTAGCCGGTACGATCCAAGTATTCGTGAAAAACGAAGATCTGCAGGGCTACAAAGTCATGATTGAAAATGTCTTCGGCAGAGGAAACTGTCACGTGTTGAGAATCAGAAGCGAAGGTGGCATCAGAATCTGTTAGACAACGGAAAGTATACAGTGAATGTATACTTTTTCATTCATATGCCGTATAGTAACTAATTGAAAGGCAGGGTGTCGCATGAACGAATTAAACGAAAAAAAAGTCGCAGATTTGGCTGAAGATACCGATGTCGGTTTGACATACGATGAAGCAGTCATCGAAGCTAAACGTTGTCTGCAATGTAAAACAAAACCATGTGTCGACGGTTGCGTCGCACATATGAATATTCCCGAAATGATGAGATTGTTTTTGGATGGCAAGGGACAAGAAGCGTTGGAAGTCGCTATCGCCGGAAACTGTTTTCCCGAGATTTGCGGGCGCGTCTGTTACCAAGAGATCCAGTGCGAACTCAATTGCGTACGCAATAAAGTCAAACAACCGGTCAAAATCGGTAAAATCGAACGTTTTATCGGAGACACTTACACAAGCAGATTAAAACCGATCCAAGCGCCATATTTGGGTAAAGTTGCGATCATCGGAAGCGGTCCGGCCGGTTTGGCCTGTGCTTACGATCTATTGCAACATAATGTGGCGGTGACGATCTATGAAAAGAAACTTATTTTCGGCGGTGTTCTCAAATACGGAATACCCTCGTTTCGATTACCCAATGAGATTGTTGACGAACAGATCGAAGAACTTAAAAAAGCAGGAGCCGAATTTATCGGTGATATCAATTTCAGTAAAACTTTGAGTTTAGCTGAAATTCTCAATCTCGGCTATGATGCGGTATTTATCGGTGTCGGGGCTTCGGCCAGCAATTTCATGAAAATTCCGGGTGCCATGCATGAGCGTGTTTTCAGTTGGAAACGTTTTTTAGAAGCTTACAATATCAATAACGGTGCGGACATCGAATTGCTTAAGAACGCCAGAAATGTGGCCGTCGTCGGCGGTGGCAATGTTGCCATGGATGTCACACGCAGTGCAAAAAGATTGGGAATGGAAGTCCATCTTATCTATCGCAGAGCCTATGAGCAAATGCCGGCAAGACTGGAAGAAATTGAAGCAGCTCACAAAGAAGGCATCATTTTCCATTTACTGCGCGATCCGATCTCGATCGATGCAGATGACATTAATCACAAAGTTACTTTAGTTTGTAAAAAAACGAAAATGGTTGAAGATGCCGAAGATGTACGGGGTAAGATCGTTGATGACATTGGTTTTGAAGAATTCAAGGCAGATCTGATCGTCATGGCGATCGGTTCATCCGTTAAAGATCTGCGTGAAGACGGATTGGATACCGATCGTGATAATCGAATTCTCGTTGATGAGAATCAACATACTTCGCTTAAACGAGTGTATGCCGGCGGTGATGCCGTCAGCGGAAGTGCGACAGTAATTCATGCGTTAAAAACCGGAAAAAGAGCTGCTGCAAGCATCATTGAACAGTTAAAAAAATAAGGTAATAATGGGTTTGCCTACGAAAGGTGTGAAAGCAGTGCAATCATTAGATTTGATGACGATTACCGAATCGATCGGACTTACTTTGGCTGAGAGAAGTTATTTTCAGGATGGTTTCATGGATCGTCCGATGTATATGGTGAATACTAAAAAGTTAAGAATCCAACTAAATTTAAAGAGGACATTGCCATTCTCCGTGTATCGCAGCTTTTGCGACGGAATATCGCTTTCGACTCAATGCAGTGTCGATGTTATTGTGAGTTCTGGGAAATGTGATCTATCGATCAAGGAGATCCAGTCATATATATCCTTCATTACCAATGAAGCCAAAAATCTGGTTTGGGTAAATTCGGTATTAAGCACTGCCGGTGACGGAACGCTGAAATTCATGAGTACGGATGTCAATGAAACAACGAAACTTGAATCGATCGTCGATGAACTCAGCGAACGATTAAGTCGCTTCGGCATTACTTACCCAATCGTTTTAGAAACGCGGGCGATCAGTGAATATAATGTTGAGGATGTCATTCGACCCAAAGAATCAGCGCAAAATAACCATTCAACTGATTTTCAACCGCGCCGCCGCAAGAATATCAAATTGGAGGATTATACTTCTGTTTTGATCAAAAACGTTCAGGAAGGTGCCGAACAGATCCGTGTAAAAGGAAAAATCTTTTTTATCGAATCACAATTACTCAGAAGCAGCGGAGCTCTTAAACAGACTGTCTATGTTCATGATGAGGATGATGCTATTTGTTTTACCCGTTTCGCTAATGACGAAGAAGAACAGAAAAACTTTAACGAACTCGCAATCGGTGAAACCGTTGAAGTTTTCGGCGGCGCTCGTTATGATAAATATTCCCGTGACTTGGTCATCAACGTTCGCGACGTAATGGTCATCACCGACTGGATGGCACGTAAAGATACTTCTTCCGAGAAAAGAATCGAATTTCATTTACACACTAAAATGTCTGAAATGGATGGCGTCAGTACGATTGAGGAATATGTTCGTCAAGCGTTCGAATGGGGACATCCGGGTCTTGCGATCACGGATCATATGTCGGTCCAAGCGTTTCCGAAAGCCCAAAGTGAAGTCAAAAAATGTCTTAAACAATATCCCAGCCGCAGTTTCAAAATGATTTACGGTGTCGAAATGAACTTGGTCGATCCGTTACTGAAAATCGTCAGTAAAGATGATCAACGCTTACTCAGAGACATGGAATATGTAGTATTTGATCTTGAAACGACCGGATTATCGAGCCGTTATGATTGGATCATTGAATTCGGTGCGGTTAAAATCAAGCAGGGTGTCATTACGGAACGCTTGCAAATGTTTGTAAAACCACCGGTTCAGATATCAGCATTTACAACGGAAAAAACAAACATTCGCCAACAGGACGTAGATGACGCAAAAAGCGAAGTCGAACTGCTCGACAGTTGGCTGGCTTTTTTCAAAGATTCCGTGTTAGTTGCCCATAATGCGCAATTTGATATCGGATTCATCAATGCCGTTTTGAAACGTTATGATCGCCCGATCCTTACCAATACAGTTTTGGATACGTTGGACATGTCACGGGCTGTGTTGAAAGAGCGCAGGGGTTATCGTTTAGGGCTTATCGCGCGCGGATATAAAATAGCGTATGACGAAGAAATTGCCCATCGAGCCGACTATGATGCCGAAGTATTAAGTTCGGTGTTGATGAAACTGTTAAATGAGAAAGAAGTTAAACAGTGTTTGCGGATCGGAGACCTTCAGAACTTACAGGATCATGGCTCATTTAGAAAAGTCATGCGTAAGCATGTGATCGTGATTGCGAAGAATCAAACCGGGTTGAAACGGTTGTTTGAACTTGTTACGTTATCGCATACCGACCGACTTTCATATTCAGGCAAGAGTGCCAGTAAAAACGAGGGTGAAGAAGTAGCTGCCGAACCGCGTATTTTGCGTGATGATCTCAGTATCGACAGAAAAGACTTATTGATCGGAAGCAGTTGTTTCAACGGAGAGATTTTCGAATTGGCAGCGAATCGCTCTTATGATGAATTACGAAATGCTATGGCTTTTTATGATTATATCGAAGTCCAACCTCCGGAAAATTATCGCCCTTTAATTGAAAGTAATTCTGTTCCTTCTGCCGAACGTGTCTTGATGATACTCAACGACATCATTAAGACAGCGATTGAGTTGAATCTGCCTGTTTTGGCGACCGGTGACGCTCATTATTTGACGTTGGCACAGAAGAAATTCCGCGATGTGTATATTCAGGCGCAAGGAATCGGCGGTGTACGTCATCCTCTCTATATCTACAATATGCAACGCAGACAGATGGCACAAAGTCCGAACCAACACTTCCGGACGACCGATGAAATGATCGATGCGTTCAGTTTTCTTGATCATGATCTGGCAAGACAATTGGTCATCGATAATCCCGTCATGCTGGCGGAAAAAATCGAACAGGTATATCCGGTCAAAGATCGCTTGTATACTCCGACCATCGAAGGTGCTGAAACCAATCTGTCCGAGATCTGTTATTTCAATGCGAAACGAATCTATGGCGATCCGCTTCCGGAGATCGTTGCAAAACGGCTTGAAAAGGAACTTCATGCGATCATTACCAATGGCTTTGCGGTCGTTTACTATATTGCTCATTTGCTGGTAAAAAAATCGCATGAGGATGGTTATATGGTCGGCTCACGAGGTTCAGTCGGTTCTTCGTTGGTCGCAACAATGTCCAACATCACAGAAGTCAATCCGTTGGCTCCGCATTATGTATGTCCGACCTGTCAGTACAGTAAATTTATTACCGACGGTAGTATCGGCAGCGGTTATGATCTGCCGCAAGCTACCTGTCCGTCATGCGGAAGTTTACTGAACGGTGACGGTCATGATATTCCGTTTGAAACGTTCCTTGGCTTCGAAGGTGATAAAGTTCCGGATATCGATCTGAACTTCTCTGGTGATTATCAAGAAAAAGCGCATGCCTACACCAAAGTACTGTTCGGCGATAAGAATGTATATCGGGCAGGAACGATCGGTACTGTTGCCCAAAAGACCGCATTCGGATATATCAGCGGTTATTTAGAAGAACTTGGTTTGGAGAATAATTGGAAGCAAGCCTATCGACTTTATGTGGCAACCGGTTGCGAGGGAGTCAAAAAAACCACCGGACAGCATCCGGGCGGTATCATCGTTATTCCGCAAGGAATGGATGTTCATGATTTTACGCCTGTCCAATTTCCGGCCAACAATCCAAATTCGGAATGGCTGACAACGCATTTCGAATTTGCCGATATCCATGATAATGTATTGAAACTGGATATCTTAGGCCATGTCGATCCGACGGCAATGAAGCTTTATGAAAAATTCTCCGGAATCGATGTTAAAACGATTCCGATGAATGATCCGGAAGTTATGAAAGTATTCTCGTCGATTGAACCGCTTAAACTGGATCCGCGCCACTATTCCGAAAAAACCGGTGCGGCCGGCTTACCTGAATTCGGTACCAGTTTTGTCCGTCAAATGCTGGAAATCACTAAACCGCGTAATTTTTCCGATCTAGTTCGAATATCAGGACTTTCACACGGTACCGATGTTTGGCTCAATAATGCCAAAAATCTGGTAGAAGGGGGAGCAACCCTTCAGGATGTCATCGGGTGTCGCGATGATATTATGATGTATCTTGAGCATAAAGGTCTGCCTCCGAAGAAAGCTTTCGATATCATGGAGTCTGTTCGTAAAGGGAAAGGTCTTAAACCGGAATGGAAAGATCTGATGAAAGAAAACAGTGTCCCGGACTGGTATATCGATTCCTGTCTCAAAATCAAATATATGTTTCCGAAAGCCCATGCGGTCGCTTACGTGCAGATGGCGGTTCGAGTCGCTTGGTTTAAAGTGTATCATCCGGAATATTATTATGCTGTTTATTTCACCCTCCGATGCAATGCATATGAAATCGACACCATGATCAAAGGGGCAGAAACCATTAATCACAGAATGCAGGATATCGCGATGCGGTTGAATGATCAAGTTCAAAAAAAGACAGTCACGAAAAAAGAAGAAGATCTCATTTCGACCCTCGAAGTGGCTTATGAAATGTGCAGTCGCGGATTGAGTTTCGCGAATATCAACTTATATGAATCAGAAGCCAGTGAATTTGTCGTCCATCCTGAACACCGCAATGTGATCATTCCACCGTTTACGGTCTTAGACGGACTTGGTGAGAATGTTGCAAAATCGGTCATCGAAGCTCGCCGAAAAGCTCCGTTTTTATCCAAAGAAGATCTGCTTGAACGTACATTGCTCAATACGACACAGTTAAGAAAGCTTGAAATCATGGGTGTTTTGAAGGGATTGCAAGAAGAGAATCAGATGTCGTTATTTTGACAGAATACTTGAAATCAGGGCATTATAAGTGTATAGTATTAACGTATAGAGAAACAAGGAGTGGTACCGCCACTCCTATATTTATGTTTTGAGGGAGATTAATGGAACAATTAACAAAAATCAGAGAATTAGTACAACCGATTTTAGCCGAACAGAATCTGCGGCTGGCAGAGTGCAGATGGGTAAATGAATCCCGAATGCATATTCTTCAAATCGCCATTATGCGGCCGGACGGATCGATGGACTTAGATACTTGTGCACTTATTTCAAGTCAACTGTCAGAGATACTTGACGCGACCGAAATCATTTCGCAAGAATACTATCTGGAAGTCTGTTCACCCGGAGCCGAACGTGTCTTGACCAGCGAAGAAGACATTCAGTTGTCGGTCGGTAAAGATGTATATGTGCGGTTTCATCATCCGATATCTAAATTGCTTGAAGTGACAGGTACACTTTCAGCGTACGACGGACAGACCGGTACCATTGAGTATCGTGAAAAAACAGCTAAGAAAAGTTTGTCGTTTCTAAGAGATAACCTTGATTATATCCGTTTAGCGGTTCGATTATAACCGGAGGACAAGAAGAATGAACTTTAAAGATTTTTTAGAAGCCATGCAAGCAATTGAAGGCGATCGCAACATTTCCAAAGAAATCGTATTAGATGCTCTACAAGAAGCATTGGCCAAAGCTTACCGTAAACACATCGAAATTCCCGATGCTTTGGTAAGTGTGACTATTGATGAAAAGACAGGCGAAGTTTGTCTTTATCAGCAGTATGCTGTCGTTGAAAACGTCGAAGACGAAGAACTCGAAATCACCTTGGAAGATGCGCAAAAGCATAACCAAGATCTTCAGATCGGTGATCTGTATAACGTGAAAGTCAGTATTGACGATCTCGGACGGGCCGCTGCTTTGTTAGCCAAGAATGTCATGAAACAGAAGATCCGTGAAGCAGAGAAACAAGGTGTCTATGATGAATACATCGATAAACTCGATGAGATGGTCATGGGCGTCGTTGAGTCTGTAGAAGAAAAATTTATCGTCGTCAATTTAGGAAAAACGTTGGCAATGATGCCGAAAGCAGCTCAAATGCCGAACGAAAATTATCGCGAAGGGCAGAAACTGCGTCTGGTCATCACCGAAGTCAGCAAAGACACCAAAGGTGCTCAGGTTTTAGTTTCGCGTGCCGATGCTAAACTTGTCAAACGTCTGTTTGAGAAGGAAGTTCCCGAAATTTATCAGGGTATCGTTGAAATCAAAGCGATCGCTCGCGAAGCCGGTGAACGTACAAAAATGGCTGTTCATTCAAAACGTGAAGATGTTGATCCGATCGGAGCCTGTATCGGGCCGCGCGGTTCACGCGTTCAAGTCGTTATCGAAGAACTTAAAGGCGAAAAGATCGATATTTTCGAGTGGAGTGAAAACATCACCGAACTTATCAAGAATGCGTTGAGCCCTGCCCAAATACTGGCTGTCGTTCCGACGGCTGAGAAGCGCGGTTTACTGGTCGTAGTCGAAGATAATCAATTATCGTTGGCCATCGGTAAAAAAGGCAAAAATGCTCGTTTGGCAGTTCGTCTGACCGGCATGCGCATCGATATCAAGTCACGCACCGAAGTTGAGACCCAAGGCATCAATTGGAAAAAATTGATGCAGGATTATGCATTAGAACAAGAATCGAAGATCCTTGAAAAGAAAGCTGCGAAACTGGCGGAAGAAAAAGCCCGTGAAGCCGCAAATGCTCCGATTGTTGAGATCGTTCCTGAAACCGTTGCTGAAATTGTTGAAGCACCAGTCAAAGAAGTTGTCAAAGAAACAGTCAGACCTGTTTCCACATTCAGAACCGAACCGATTCCGAGAACCGTCGAACCGCGTCGTACCGAGGTGAAAACACCTGAAGTCAAAGTACCTGAGGTCAAGATCCCGGAAGTTGAAAAGCCGGTCAAGGTCAAAGCTGTCAAGAAAGAACTCAAGGAACGCAAAGGATTCGTGTCTAAGTTAGAAGTTTATGCGGATGCCCCTAAGGTTCTGGAGAAGAAAGAAAAAGATTTCAAGAAGAAACCGTTTGTCAAAGAAACAGAAGAACGCAGAGTCAAATCTTCGGTCATCCGTAAAGACAAAGATTATACGATCGCACCAGTCTATTCGGAAGCGGAACTTGAAGAGATCAAGAAAGCCCAGGAATTAGAGACCAAGAAGACTTGGTATGAAGAAGAAGTGGACTTTGATGAATTTGAGGCGTATTACGATAAAGAAGAATAAGTGAAGAAAGAAGGGTCAACATGAAAAAAATCCCAATGCGTCGCTGTGTTGCCACTATGATACAAGTTCCCAAAAAGGAATTGATCCGTATCGTACGTACACCTGAGGGCATAGTGAAGATCGATCTGACAGGGAAAGCCAACGGCCGCGGTGCCTATCTTGCGAAAACGATGGAAGCCATTGAACTAGCAAAGAAAAAAGGTGCCTTGGCGCGCGCGTTAGAATGTCAGATCCCTGAAGAGATATTCGAAGAACTCAAGGGGTATACCGGTGGAAAGTGATGCACTGTCACTGCTTGGTTTAGTTAAACGTTCAGGCGGATTGGCCGTCGGCAGTAAAGTTCTTGAAACTGTCCGAAACGGAAAAGCCGAATATGTGGTCATAGCTGGTGATGCATCTGAGAGAACCCGTAAAGTTCTTAGTGACAAATGCACGTTTTATCAGGTTCCGTTTGGCTTCGTCGAACATATGGAGGCTCTGTCCAGGGCTGTAGGTAAGAGTCATATCGCCGCAGTTGCTGTTACGGATAATGGATTCGCTAAAAAGATATCCGATTTTTTGAAATGAGGTGAAAGTATGGGTAAACCCGTCAGAAGAGGTAATAACCGCAATAAGAACGGACAACGTCCGACAACGACGTTCAAACCGCGTGCGGAACATGTTACAAAGATTTCGTATACCGAAGGAATAACCGTTGGTGGATTAGCTGAAAAGTTGAACCGCAATGCCAGTGATATCATTAAATTATTGTTCATGCTGGGGAAAATGGTGACCATCAACTCCAATATGGATGATGATACTATTCAATTGGTATGTATGGAATACAATGTCGAAGTGACGAAAGAAGTTGTTGTCGACCGTGACAGTTTAGAAGATATTACCGAAGACGATGAAAAATCATTGATTGAACGGCCTGCGGTCGTTACCATCATGGGTCATGTCGACCACGGTAAAACAACATTGTTGGATAATATTCGTAAATCAAAAGTCGTTGAAGGTGAATTCGGTGGAATCACGCAGCATATCGGTGCTTATCAAGTAGCTGTCAACGGACGCAAAGTCACATTCTTAGATACGCCGGGGCATGAAGCTTTCACAGCGATGCGTGCTCGCGGAGCCAAAGTGACCGATATTGCGATTATCGTCGTCGCTGCGGATGACGGTGTCATGCCGCAAACCAAAGAAGCCGTCGATCATGCAAAAGCGGCCGGTGTACCGATCATAGTTGCTGTCAATAAAATGGATAAACCGGATGTAAACCCGGATAAGATCATGAATGGTATGGCTGATTTAGGTCTGGTTCCCGAAGAATGGGGCGGTGACGTTATATTCTGTAGGATATCGGCAAAAACAGGCATGGGCATTCATGAATTGCTTGAGACTATTTTAGTTGTTTCCGAAGTGCACGGTTTTAAAGCCAATCCGAAACGTTTGGCGACCGGAACTGTTATTGAAGCACGTTTGGATAAGGGAAGAGGTCCGGTCACGACATTACTCGTACAAAACGGTACACTGAAAACCGGAGATATTCTGGTTGTCGGAGCTTGTTTCGGTAAAGTACGTAAGATGACAGATGATAAAGGACGTGAAATCAAAGAAGCTAAACCTTCGGCGCCGGTCGAAATCATCGGATTGAACGATGTTCCGGTAGCCGGCGATATCTTCAAAGTATTTGATTCAGAGCGCAAGGCCAGAGAAATTGCTGAACGTCGTGCTCAAGTCAAGATCGAATCAGAACGTAAATCATCTTCCGCCATGAGCTTGGATGATCTATCGAAACAGATTCAAGAAGGCGTTGTGCAAGAGATCCCAGTTGTTTTAAAAGCAGATGTTCAAGGTTCTGCTGAAGCAGTAAAACAATCATTGGAGAAACTGGACGTATCCGGAGTCAAAGTCAACGTAATCCGTTCGACTGCCGGTGCAATCAGTGAATCTGATGTTATGTTGGCTTCGGCATCCAATGCACTCATCATCGGCTTCAATGTGCGTCCGAATGCGGATGTACGTAAGAAAGCCGAAGAAGAAGGCGTTGAGATCCGTCTTCATAACATCATCTATAAAGTCGTTGAAGAAATGGAATCCGCAATGAAGGGTATGTTGGCACCTGTCTATAAGGAAGTCATCCTCGGTCAGGCATCTGTCCGTCAAACCTTCAAAGTTTCCAAGATCGGAACGATCGCCGGTTGTATGGTTACGGACGGTAAACTTGTCCGCAACTGTCATGTCCGTCTGATTCGTGACGGTATCGTTATCTATACAGGTAATCTGAACTCATTGAAACGTTTCTCAAATGATGCAAAAGATGTCGCAGCCGGTTATGAATGCGGACTAACGATTGAAAATTTCAATGATATAAAGGATAATGATATAATAGAAGCATACGAAGACCAGGAAGTTAAACAAGACTAAACCGACCAAAGAAGGAGGAAGAAACCCATGGCAATCCGACAGGAACGTCTAGCGGGAATCATCCAAAAAGAGATTTCCGAAATGATTCAGTTTCAAATCAAAGATCCTAACATCGGATTTGTGACTGTCACCGATGTGGATCTGACAAATGATTATTCTTATGTCAAAGTGTTTGTTACTTTCTTGGATAAGAATAAAGACGTAGAATCTCAGTTGAAAGCGTTGAATAAAACAAAAAGCTTTTTACGAGGTGAACTCGGTAAGAAACTTGCAATCCGCAAGATACCGGAAATCACGTTCTACCAAGATACATCCTTTGACAGGGGAGAACGCATCGATTCGATTATCAAAGATCTGGGTCAGAAATAACTAAAAATAACCATCCGTCATTGACGGATGGTTATTTTTACATGTTGAAGCGCAGTTTGTAAGTACAGTGACGACAGAGTTCTTCTGTACATTCGGTATTTTTGAAACCCGCAATCATTTCTAAATATCGGGTTGATGTGATCGCTTTCTCAAATCCATCAGTATAGATGTTACCTAAGTTGATCAAACCGTCTCCGTCCAAACAGCAAGGGCTGATTGTACCGTCGGCTAAAATCGCCATCATCAAACTTCCGCCGTGACACTTGCCTTTCGGAAGGTCATTAAGATTTTCCAGATCTGGCCATTCAAATTGTTCATCGGTGGAAATATGGATATTCTTCGTAATGCTCAAACGTCGCTGTTGAATGAATTTGGTTTTATCGATCGACAGTGTCGTAAAGATGTCATTCATTATTTTTTCTGACTCTGTACTGAGAATATTATGTTTCATATCCCAAAAACGTAATTGAAGATGAATGGACGATTGTTTATCCAGTTTTTCGACAAGTTGACACAGATTCACAGTTGCATCACTGCGCTGTTTTTCAGTCGCTTCATTCCAACTGTGCAAACTGACCGTGATTTGAGAGATCGCAGGATGAGTCGATAGCAGCTCTATATGATCGCTCAACAATAAGCCGTTTGTAACGAGATATACTTTCATTTTTGAACGATGGGCTTCATCGAGGATCTCTTTTAAATGTTCCGAAAGCAAAGGTTCTCCTTTTACATGCAAGTAAACATGTTGTGTATAAGGAGCGATTTGACCGAATATTATTTTCGCCTGTTGAGGATCGATTGTTTTAGTGTTTTTTTTATGATCAGGACAAAAAGAACAATTTAGATTACAGTAATTCGTTATCTCGACATAGACTCGTTTATAGTTCATGATTGACACCTCAAGTTTTATTATACTAAAAAAGACTACCTGTTGGGTAGTCTTAACGAATAAATCTGGCAAGGAATTCTTTTGTGCGATCCATTTTCGGGTTCGTAAACAAGATATCCGGTTTGTCTTCTTCGACGATAACACCTTGATCCATGAAGACGACGCGATCAGAAACTTCTTGAGCAAAGGCCATCTCATGAGTAACGATGATCATCGTTCTTTTTTCTTTGGCTAACTGTTGTATTACGGTCAAAACTTCACCGACCATTTCAGGATCTAACGCACTGGTCGGTTCATCGAACAATAATACGCGCGGTTCCATGCATAAGGCCCTTGCGATGGCAACACGTTGTTTTTGTCCGCCGGAGAGGGTAGTTACCTTAGCGTTGATAAAATCATCCAGTCCGACCTTACTCAGCGTCTCACGAGCAAACGTATCGGCAACTGATTTTTTCTTTTTCAAAACTTTGACTTGACCGATCACACAGTTCTCTAAAACCGTCAGATGCTGAAACAGGTTGAAGGATTGAAAGATCATTCCGACATGCGTACGATACGAATTGATCGACGAACGAGCAGCGATGATGTTTTTTCCTTCAAAAAGGATCTGACCGGCATCGTAAGATTCAAGTAAGTTGATGCATCGCAGCAGGGTACTTTTACCGCTTCCACTGGCTCCGATCAAACTAACGACTTCTCCTTCTTCAACATTCATATTGATATCACGCAACACTTCCAAAGGTCCGAAGCTTTTATTCAGGTGGGAGATTTCAAGAATGTTCATTTCTTAATTCCTCCTTTCGCAGAGTCGGTATTCAGAATATGGACAGTCGAACTGCTGGATATACCCGAAGATACAGGCATATTCATTCGTTTTTCAATGAATTTCAAAATGAGCGTTGTCGAGAATGTCAACACAAGATAGAGGATTGCTGTAACTAAGAAGGTATCCGGGAAACGATAAATGATCCCGGCAACGGAAGAAGTTTGAAAATAAAGTTCCGTCACGCCGATGACGTTCAGTACCGAAGTATCTTTGATATTGACAACGAACTCGTTACCAATTGCCGGGAACGCATTTCGAATTGCCTGCGGAAGTATAATATAGCGCATTGTTTGGTAATTGTTCATACCAATCGATCGGGCAGCTTCGTTCTGTCCGATATCCAGTGATTGGATACCGGCGCGGATGATTTCAGCCATATAAGCACCGGTATTGATCGAAACAATGAAAATACCGGCAATCAACGCTGTCCAATTAAAGAGTGGTTTCAATCCGTAATAGAAGAACACGGCTTGAACGATCATCGGAGTTCCGCGGAATATCTCAACATATGTTGTTGCGATGATGTGAATCAGTCGAATGAGAATCTTTCTCCATAATGGATCACGTTTACCAACCGGTAATGTACGTAGAATGCCAATGCCTAGTCCAATTAAAATTCCGATTATTGTTCCGCTCATCGAAATAAGCAAGGTGATTTTTACCCCATACCAGAACATCGGCGCATATTTGCTAAAAATGTAAGCAGCCCCTCCGAATAAATCAGAGGGGATCGTACCTAACAGTAAACTACTGACTAACATTAGTTAGATTCCGGTTGACGCGACAGAGCTTCAGTCATCCATTGAGTTCTTGTCTCAGCGGTGATCTTAGCAAGAATCGCATTGATATCAGTTTGAAGTTGCGTATCGGCTTTGCGTAATGCAACGGATACCGTTGTATCTTCTGCTGATGTTGCGAATCCTTTTCCGGCGGCAAATTCAATAATTTGAAGTTGTGAATTGGAAGTGACGATCGATTGGGCAACCGGCAACTCGGAAACCATCGCATCCGAATCTTTTGAAACAACTGAGTTGACCAAGAGTGGGAATGAGGTCAACGGTGTATTATGAATTACATTGGTGATCTGATCGATCAGTCCGTCATGGAAGGTGCTTTTTTGTGCGATGACTCGCGCTTTAGCGAAGTCAGCCAATGAAGTTGCTTTCGCATAGGTCGAATCCTTACGAACTATTAAAACCATATTGGATGCGTAATAAGCATCGGTAAAGTTGACTGCGTTTCTTCTTTCGGCAGTGTCGGTCATACCGGCAACGATCATATCGATGTCATTATTGGTAAGCGCCGGAACTAATCCTTCCCAACTTATTTTCTTAACGACCAATGTACGATTCAATCCTTTGGCGATCGCTTTTGCGACCGTGATGTCATAACCATCGCAATAACCGGCTCCGGCAGCTCCGGCTAGGGCAACAGCTGTTTCGGATTTATCGACTTGCGTCCAATTGAACGGCGCATAGTCACATTCAAGACCGACTGTAATGGTTTTTGTGGATGATGATTTTGAGCAACCACTCAGAATCAACAAGGCTAAGGCAACGACTGTTAGAATTTTTTTCATTTCTTTTTCCTCCTATTAAACAAAAGACC